>Ga0074197_1000194_pt1 | contig 88652 bp, 73 predicted proteins | sample EPASupsiteSAE305_FD_64526 | JGI IMG/M metagenome (GOLD analysis project Ga0074197, IMG submission 64526) | Bioremediated contaminated groundwater microbial communities from EPA Superfund site, New Mexico - SAE3-05 reassembly with SPADES | ecosystem: Environmental > Aquatic > Deep subsurface >... | reverse complement strand
TGCCAAGAAAAGATGACCTTCTGGCTCTATATTACCCGAAGTGAAAATTCATCTTAGGGTAAAATATTGTAAATGTGATATTTTAAAAATAATGCGGAAACTATTTGGAAAACAACATAGAAGATACACAAAAGTTGAAGCGGGGCAGAATGCTTGAATCATCACTGAAACCCTTATTGCATATAGCCTTTATTAGCGGCTCGTTGGTTTTCTTGTCATTCAGTTTTCCCTTTAAATGTTGCGTAAATTGCCATTGCGTGACCGTGTCCCAATTCAAATTCATCTTTAAGCCAATTTGTAATTTCTGTGGCTTTTGTTTTTGGGTTAAGTTTTCCGTCAATAATAAAATCTTTTTCTTTGGCCATTTTAATAAAGTCGTCAGGTGTCTTACCTGTCTTGTCTTTTATGTTGTCAATGTATGCTTGAAACGACATAATTATTAAATTTTGCCTGCATTTAATTTATGATAGTAAATGTATGAAACGGCTAAGATTCCGAAAACAACCAATGGGAAAAATGTTTGTCCATTTAATCCATCAACTACTCCGTGACTTATTGTTGCAAACAGGAAGTCAAAAGCAAAACCTGCATAAGCCCATTCTTTTACCCGTTTAGGAATTTGAGGTATAATTAATGCCAATACTCCTAATATTTTAAAAACAACCAATGCATTACCAAAATATTCAGGATATCCCAAATGTGCAATTCCTTTCTTTGCCAATTCTGTTTGCGAAGTCAATGCGGGCATTACTCCTTCAAACAAAGCGATGATTGTTGTCGCAGTCCAAAATATTATTTTCTCTTTTCTCATATTTATTATAGTTTTGATGCCACCTTTATTTGTTGTTGCACATGAGCGGGCATTTCCGCAGCTATTTTCTTTACCACTAATTGCACCCACAGAAAACTCAAAATGCCTTTTACATAGATTGTGTTTGTTATTTTCAGTCCGTCGGCAGTTTCTTCTATAAGGTGGTCATAATACATTTTAGCCAGAGGAAATGTTCCAAATTCCAGGCAATGCTTATTTTCTTCAACTTTCAGCAATGTTACTTTCACAATCCGTCCGTTCTTGGGTTGAATCAGATAATGATTCCCAGCCTCAAATTTGCCTTCAAGTTTCGCAAGTTCAATTTGATTGTTCCACACAGGCCAACTGTTTATATCAGTAAAAAGCTTCCAGATTTGCTCCTTTGTTACTTCTTTTGTTACTATAGTATAAGATTTTGTCCACATAAATTTATTTTTTAAGCATCACATTTTAAGAGATAAAATTGACTCATCGGTTGGCATAGTACCAACCATGAGTCAAATAATTCACGTAACTCCAAAACAAGAGACAACGTCAGTATGATTTATTTAAGTGAAGCTTTCACCTTAGTTATTGTGTCGGCTCCGTAATAACTACATCCGGCTTTTACCAGATCCGGTTTAATATCGAGCGCTTTAATTGTTTTTGACACTACTGCACCGGATACACCCAACTGTGCCGCAATTTTACCGGCTGTTAACAATTCTGATTTTTCTTTTTCCATACAATTGATTTTTTAAGTTTTGATTTCTTGGTTTTCCTTTTTTCCAAATAGTTTTCCAGAATTGATATACTTATATGATTTCCAATTTTATTTATTAGCATCCATTATAGGTTGAAGTAGGCCAACCCGATTATTCTCGGTGTCAAAAAACGAAACAGATATTCCGATTCCAGGAATAGCCATTGGCTCACCAATCAAACGGCCGCCAGCACTCACAATATCCTTCATAGACTCTTTAATGTCGTCAACTGCAATAACTACAGAAGGATGTGGTGCTGAATCATTATTTTTCTGATAAAAACCACCATTTATCATTCCTGCATTTTTTGGCCTTCCATACTGGTCAACATCAGAGGTGGTTACAACCACATAATTTCCCATTTCAGGGCCAAGCATCTGCGCTTTCCATCCAAAAACATTAGTATAAAAATCGGTCATCCGTTTTTTATCTTCCGCCGGCATTTCAAAATGTACTACTGGGTTCATTTTTTTCATAATCTTTTCTCTCCTTTGATTTTTTATAAAATTGTTGTTTTGTTCTTTGTTTTTTTGATTACCGGGTTCTGCATCAAATTGTGCCGCCCCCGTTTTTAGTTTTTAATTTTTTAAAACATTTTCCTGAAAGCAAAGTTCAAATATTGTGGTTATTAGAGGAGTAACAAAAAAGTCAATTTTAGGGGCATTTAAGACAAAAAGGTATTATGTTTGTAAAAAGCAGGAAAATGAAAAATTTAGGTTTGATTGTACCCTCCGATTATAAGCTGTTGAGTATAGCTGCAATTTTGGATGTTTTTGAAACAACTAACCGTGTATCTGCCGAAAATAACCAGAAAACACCGTTCAAAATTCATGTAGTGCGAACTCCTGAACAAATTGAAGCAGAAGGTTCCATGTTTCATGGTTATCCTATATTGCCGATACAATCAGACCTGCAAGTCGATATTGTATTGATACCTTCATTTACCACAGCTAATATGCCGGACACTCTTTTGAAGAATCAGGGATTTATTCCTTGGATCAGGAATCAATATATTGAAGGTGCTGAAATCGCGAGTTTCTGTACCGGGGCCTTTTTGTTCGGCGCTTCGGGTTTGCTCAATGGAAGAATGGCTACCACGCATGTGGATGCAAGTAACCGGTTTGCAGCTTCTTTCCCTGAGGTTATTTTAAAGCCCGATCATGTAGTTACCATTGACGGACGGTTCTATACCAGCGGCGGTTCAACATCAACCTTTCATTTGTTACTGCGAATTGTACAAAAATACTGCGGAAATGAGGTGGCTATACGAATTGCAAAAATTTTTGCAATTGATATGGATCGGTACAACCAAAGTTATTTTGGCACTTTTACACCCAGGCATAACCATAAAGATGATCTGGTAAAAAAAATCCAAGATAACATCGAATCAAAGTTCCAAGAAATTGAAACGATAGAAGAAATTATTAAAAACATCCCATCAAGCAGGCGTAATATTGTCCGGAGGTTCAAACAGGCTACAGGAATACCACCTATTGAGTATTTACAAAATGTGCGTGTTGAATCGGCTAAGAAACTACTTGAACATACCAATGACAATATTAATGAGGTTATTGAACAAAGCGGCTATTCCGACCCCAAATCGTTTCGAAAAACATTTATTAAAATTGTGGGAATGCCGCCTTTGGAATACCGGAAGAAATTCAGGGTTATATAGGTTTTTCCAGTCTTTTCAGGAGAATTATACATTAAAACGGGATAAATTTCCGAAGCACTCTTTTCAAAAAATTGGAATCTTAAGGTCATCCGGTTTTTTAAATCTCTGGTGTAATTTTGGCTAATAGTTTGAAAACAAATGATTGCCAATTGAAATTTAGCAGGTGTTCCATAATACTTGGCATACAATATTTTTTCTTGATGAACTTCCATAATCGTTCTATGATATTTAGATTGGGAGAATAGAGAAGCAAAAACAAAAGTATTATATCCAATTCTTTAGCTACATATCTAAGGTTATCATCCAGCAGTCCCTAAGTAAGCTTACTGCTATTGTATTTAGGTTTACTGCATTTATGTTTTTGCCTACTGCAAATGTATTTGAGCCTACTGCTTTGAAACCGAAAACTACTTTCAGCTTAATACCTTGCCACCAAAGGCATCCGCCGGCCAAAACCAAAGGCTTTTGACGAGATGCGCAGGATGGGCGGTGCCTGAAAACGCTTGTATTCGTTTATGTTCACCAGCCGCAACACCTTTTCAACTACTTGCGGTGGGTAACCCAAAGCAATAATTTCCGAAGCACTCAGCTTTTGCTCAATGTATTGGAACAATATGGCATCGAGCAAATCATATTCGGGCAGCGAATCGGAATCTTTCTGGTTGGGGCGCAACTCAGCCGATGGCGGTTTCAGGATGGTATTCACCGGGATGATCTCTTTATCGCGGTTCATGTAATGGGCCAGCTTAAACACATCGGTTTTATATACATCGCCCAACACGCTTAATCCGCCGTTCATGTCGCCGTAAAGGGTTCCATAACCTACCGCGGCTTCGCTCTTGTTGCTGGTATTGAGCAGGATGTGCCCGAATTTATTCGATAAGGCCATCAACAACGTACCACGTACCCGGGCCTGGATGTTTTCTTCGGTTACATCGGCGGGTAAGCCCTTAAACAAAGGCCCCATCGCCTGTTCAAATGTATCAACAATGGGTTGGATGGGAACAATTTCGTACGAGATGTGTAGGTTCCCGGCCAAATCCACGGCATCGTTAATGGAATGATCCGATGAATATTTTGATGGCATAAGCAACACCCGGAGGTTTTCGCCCCCCAAAGCCTCAGCCGCCAATACCAAGGTAACGGCAGAGTCAATTCCCCCGCTTAAGCCCAGCGTGGCTTTTTTAAAATGCATTTTTCCAAAATAATCGCGGATGCCCACCACTAAAGCCTCATGGATTTGTGCAATGTAATCGGAAGGTTCTAAAAGTTCGGGTTTGTATTTTTGTTGCATCAGCGCCTGGGTATCGACAAAAATCAGGTTTTCGTTAAAAACGCCGCAATGCGCCACCACATTTCCCTGAGCATCGAGCACCATGGAATCGCCATCGAAAATCAGTTCGGTATTGCCTCCGGTTTGGTTCACATAAATGACCGGAAGCTGGTAACGTTCCGCATTTTCTTTCAACACCTGGATGCGTACCTTTCCCTGATTGTATGAATAGGGCGAAGCGGCAATGTTTATGATGTAATCGGGATTCAGTTTGGCCAACCCGCTCATGGGCGACCGTTTGTACAGCGCCCCTTTGGCACTGATGTATGCCGATGGCTGCTTGTCCCACAAATCCTCGCAAATGGTTAAGGCAATCTTTTCGCCTTTCCATTCCAACAGTTCAAAGGTTTCGTTGGGTTCAAAATAGCGGTATTCGTCAAAAATATCGTAAGTAGGCAGGAGGGTTTTATTCCTGATGGCCATGATTTGCCCGTTGGCCAACAAACAGGCGGAGTTAAACAGTTTTTTGCCTTTTGAGGCAGGATTGATGGTAGGCACCCCAACAATGGCTGCAACGTTTATACAACGCGCGGCCAATTGTTTCACGGTTTCGTTGCAACGGATAATAAAATCGTGCTGCTCCAGCAAGTCGTGTGGTGGATAACCACAAACCGAAAGTTCCGAGAATATGACCAGTTCAGCCCCTTGTTTTTCGGCCTGTACCAATACCTCAGCCATCTTTTGGCTATTTAAATCAAAATTCCCCACATGGTAATTCAATTGGGCCAGAGCGATTTTCATGTTTATTTAATTTTTAGCCACCAATTACACGAATAGATATAAATGCGTTTTACTGATGTTATAAGCAAAATCTTTAATTAAGAACATTAAATATTTAGAAATTCCCTTAATAATGGCATAGGAACATTTCCTAACCTTCACTGCAAAAATAAAAATACTCTCCTTTATTTTGGGTCTCTTTAAACTACAATCAAGCTTCTAATTCGGCATTTGATGTTGGGCTTTAATTAATCGCTCAATTTCATTTAAAAACAAACGGGTTTCTTCTATTAAAGGTTTTGCCATTTTCCTCATCGAAATCAAACAAATCTCCATAATCTCCTTTTTGTCTGTAGTCGAATAATTTTGAGTAAAATTTCCCATTCCCCTTATCAATTTTATTCCTGTTCTAACAAAATTCAATCCGAATTGTGTTCTAGCTCCATCGTGTGATTGAGTCTCAATGTCATGTTTTAACAGAAGTGCAATTACCGTATAAAACAGGAATAATACAACCGATTGATAACGGTATTCCACTTTTTGTTTTCAGCTAGAATTAAAGCTTCATCAAAAAATTCTTTAGCACGACGGAATCGATAATTTATATAATCCTCCCGACTTTCGATAATCATAGTTTTATTCCCTCTTTTGAAACATTTTTATATAATGGAGAATAGATCAGGGTTTTGTTCCAGAAGTCTTTTGTATAAATAAACGTTGAGATTACTTGACCCCGATTCCAATTCAATATCATATAATCCGTCGCGAAATTTATCTTCAATTTCATTGGTAACCTTCCGTTCATTGACTAAAATCAAAATATCCCAGTCCGAATTACTCCTATTATCTCCTCGTGCCCTCGAACCAAACAAATAAGCAACGGCAAACGGATCTTTACCATGAATACTTTCCGAAATCCTACTTAGTAATTTATCTGGTTCCATACATTATACTATTAAATAGAAATTGTTCAGCCGCTAAAACAAAATGCCGAACTTAAGCATCAGGCTCCGGACAGAAAGATTGTCCTCAAAATCGGTATCTGTATTTCGGGAGGCATCCAAAAAGCCGTTGGTATAAAGGAAACCTACGGTGATGGCCGTGTTTTTCGAAAAATAATAATTAATTCCGGAGCCAATATGGTAGCCCATAGTAAAAAAGCCCACCTCGTCTTTGCATCCGTAACCATTTAATGTTTGTTGCACCGCACCATCGGCAGCCGAAATATCAGCCGTAGCCCCCACCCTGAAGTGGTTGGTTACCCCAAACTGGGCATAATAAACAAAATATCCGATTTTGTTCGATTCCATGCGGAATGCCAGCGGCACATCAATGTATTGGATTTCATAATCGACCTCGGCACCCGGATCGAATTTGTATTGGCCGTCTGAGGTTTTAAAGTTCAGGGTATCGCTGTATCTCAATTTCCCGCCGGTGTTGTTTATCAGCAATCCGGTAGAAAAACTGTAACGCTCGGCAAAAAAGAAGTCGGACTGCAACCCGAAATTGAATCCCATTTTTGCGCCCTGCGATTCAACGATCCCCATATCGGACTTCATCCACGAAAGCTGCGGGCTCACCGATAGGCCCAAACGGACCCCTTGTCCAAAAACTGCAAAAGGAACTAAAAACACCCAAAGGGCTAGCTGGTACTTGTCTATCAATCGAAAGTTTCTCATGGCTAAAACATAGGTTTTAAAAATTGGGTTAAAGATAAATATTTTCATGCAGCCTGTTTATATTTGTGCAAAACATTGGAAAACTTGTTTATGATGAAACCTGTTGTTTTTATTTACACTGTTATCGTATTTCTGATCTTTTCAGGTTGCTCACACAGCAAATGGGATGTGGACATATCAAACATTGAAACCCGGCAGGAAATTGAACGGTTCGATGTGGATCTGTTTTCAGTAAATACCGACAGCATCTGGCAACAGGTACCCAAATGGGAACAGAAATACGGGAATTTTTTTGACGCATATAACCAGCAGGTAATTAAAATTGGCGGCACCAACCAATTGGACTATGCCAGAAACCTGACCTACTTTTTAACCGAACCTTATATTTCAGGGGCTTATGCCGATGTTCGGGTTCTGTTTAAAAATTTGCCCTTTGAACACGAACTTGCCGACGCGTTTAAAAGATACTATTACCACTTCCCCGAAAAGGAGATTCCGGCTATTTACACGCACATTTCCGGGTTTAACCAATCCATCGTGATCGATTCAGGGTATCTCAGCATCAGCTTAGATAAATACTTAGGAGCCGGTTCAAAATATTACACCATGCTCCGGACTCCACAGTACCTATCAGCCAACATGCATCCCGATAAAATTCCCAGCGATGTGATGTTTGCCGTTGCCATCACCGAATTTCCTTACAAAAGCGAAAGTGACGACTTGATCAGCCAGATGCTCTATTACGGAAAAATCCATCTCTTTTTAGATGCCATGCTTCCCCAAATGGCCGATACCCTGAAATGGGGATTTACCAAAGAAAAACTGAAATGGTGCCACAAAAACGAAAACCTGATGTGGTTGTACCTGGTGGAAAATAAACTGGTGTTTACTACCAATTACAAAGAAATCAAACGGTATATCGACGACGGCCCCTTCACCTCCACCTTTTCTAAAGAATCGCCCTCACGGACCGGACGTTGGTTAGGTTACCAGATTATCCTGTCGTATATGAAAACACATCCGGAGGTAACCTTACCTCAACTGATGGGAGACCAGAATTACCACCAGTTATTGAATGAGTCGAGGTATAAACCCTGAGATGATAAAATTAGGCTACCCAATTAATAAATAAACACTAAGCCGTAGAGTTAAGAAGAATCCTTTAAATCCCGCCTGTGACAGAGATATGAAGAAACCTCAGCTAAACAACATCAATTTATTATCTATTATTTTTACCTTTATCGAAATTACAATTCGCTCCGTTTATGAAAAAAACACTGTTACTCCCGTTACTAGTCCTCATTATTGCTCTAATTGCCGGATTTTTGTTTTCGAAAAACGATAAAAAACCGCATCCAAAACTAAAACCTTTCGAGGATTTGCATTTTATGCGCAATTACCCCGATTTTGAAAAAGGACATGCTGTTTATTTGCAGCAGATGCAAAAAGAGACTATGCGCCTGCAAAAAGCATCATTAAACAAAACCGGCGGGCAACCCCAATGGATTACCCAGGGCCCTTACAATATCGGCGGACGCATCAACACTATAGCCCATAACCCCAACAATGGAAACATTATTTATGTAGGAAGCGTTTGCGGCGGTATTCATAAAACCACCGATGGCGGAACCACCTGGAACCCTATTTTCGATGAACAACCCTATTTGGCCATCAGCCACATTGCAATTAGCCCGATGGATGCAAACACCCTATATGTAGGAACCGGCGACCCGAATATTTCCGGGTATCCATGGGTAGGAAATGGTATTTACCGAAGTGCTGATGCAGGCATTACCTGGGAACATTTGGGATTGGAGAATACCGGGATTGTAACCAAAATAGCTTTGCATCCCAGCAACCCGAAAATTATTTATGCAGCTACCATGGGCATCCCATTTATCCGCGACAACAACCGTGGGCTTTATAAAAGTACCGATGGCGGACTGACGTGGAACCAAATCCTTTTTTTGACAGATGAAGCCGGAATTATTGATATGGTGATGGTGCCCAATTCGCCCGATACGTTGATTGTGGCCGGTTGGAACCGAATCCGGAATTACAACGAAAGTATATCGTCAGGGGCCGAAAGCAAACTCTACCGGACATTTGATGGCGGTGCAAATTGGGAACCGCTCTCAACAGGTTTGCCCACTGAAAATATTTCACGTATCGGGTTAACGCTTTCGATTCAAGACAGCCTGCAAATAGTAGCCCAATTCGTGAATTCCACCCTATACGAAACCGAGGGGATTTTCAGGTCATCAGATTTTGGTTCCTCTTGGGTAAAACTTACCGCCACGAATCTCGAAGGCGATGTTTTGGGAGGATTCGGTTGGTACTTCGGTAAAATCCGGGTGAATCCTTACAATAAAAACCAACTGTTTGTTTTGGGTGTCGATCTATACCGCAGCGATAATGGCGGTCAGTTTTTTGAAATGACAACCCCTCCCTGGTTTACCTACGAAGTTCATGCCGATAAACACGATTTGGTTTTTATAGATTCCTCAACTATTCTGCTTTCCACCGATGGCGGCCTTTACAAAAGTGTGGATAACGGCTGGATCTGGACTGATGTTGAAAACATCCCCAACACCCAATTTTACCGGGTAGCCGTGGATCCGGTCAACAACGGTTTTTACAGTGGCGGTGCCCAGGATAATGGCACCTTGTATGGAACTATTTCTGACAGTGCCAACTGGTTGCATGTTCTGGGAGGTGATGGTTTTCAACCGTTATTCGACCCCAAAAATCCTGATTTATTGTACGCCGAAACCCAAAATGGCGGTTTGTATTATGGCATCAAGCAAGAGGGGGAATACAACTGGAATTATTTTGACTACGGAATCGATGAAGGCGACCGCCGTTCTTGGGACATGCCTATCTGCATGAGCAAAAAAAATCCCCAGATTCTCTACACCGGAACCTACCGGGTTTACCGGATTACCGATGCCCCCGATGGAACCTGGTCAGCCATCAGTGATGACCTTACCGATGGCACCAATCACAGCTATCACATAATTTCAGCCATCGCGGTTTCCCCATTAACCGATAGTTTGGTAGCGTCGGGCAGCAGCGACGGAAGGGTACATATCTATGATTCTATTGAATGGCAAAATGTTACCCCCGGATTACCCGAAAGATATGTTACCTGCATCAAGTTTAGCCCCAATACCAAAAACAGCCTGTTTGTAACTCATTCGGGATATAAAGCCAACGAAAACATTCCACATGTTCACTATTCCCAAAACTTGGGTGCTGATTGGAAAGACATTTCCGGAAATCTTCCACAATTGGCCATCAATAGTTTGGTGGTATTGAAAGGTTATGGCGATTCGGTCATCTTTGCAGCTACCGATGGAGGGATTTATCACACGCTCAATCAGGGGGAAACCTGGCAACGGACAGGTTCAGGGATGCCCATGATCCCCGTTTACGACCTGGCCTACGACGATACCAACCACGTGCTGGTGGCAGGAACCTTTGCCCGGTCAATGATGACCTTAACGTTGGCTCCTATCGTTGAAAAACAGATTGAAGTCATTCAGCGCATCAACGAGGAAAAATATTCGGTAAGGGTTTTTCCAAATCCAGCCCATCAGTTCCTGACCATAGAATCGGAGGAACTACCAGTGAATACCCAAGTACAATTGGCAGACATTTCAGGGAGATTGATGCTTGAAGAAACTATAAGCAAAAATTCCCAAATCCACCTGGATGTATCCAAATTCGTTCCGGGAACCTATGTAATTACCCTTAAAAACTTAGGGAAAACGATATATACACAGAAATTGATTGTAAATTCCAAGGATAATTGAACCTAAAATGATTCCAGATAAAAAAGAATTGCGCAAAAAAATTAAAGCATTAAAGCAGGAACTTCCTGAGCCCATCCGGTTAGAAAAATCGGCTGCCATCTTTCGTCAAATAGAACAACTTCCGGTTTTTAAAAAGGCTCGGAACATCATGGCTTATTGGTCGATGGATGATGAAGTGGCTACCCATGATTTTATTATAAAATGGGCAGGTTCAAAAACTATTTTACTTCCTGTGGTAGATGGGGATGTTTTACGCATCAAACATTTCCGTGGGATAGAAACCATGAAACCCGGAACATTAAAAGGAATAATGGAACCCATTGGAACCGATTTTCCTAACGAGAAGGGTATTGATTTAATTATAGTTCCGGGAATGGTCTTCGATAAAAATAACCACCGGATGGGGCGTGGCCGGGGGTTTTACGACAAACTCCTGTCGAACAATCCGGCTGTTAAAATTGGTATCTGTTTCGATTTTCAATTATTAGAATCCGTCCCCACTGAACCTCACGATATTTCAATGGATCAGGTTATTTGGGCTTAAGAATAAGGACAATGGAAAGCTCTTCAATGTTCCTGAAACATGCTAATTACTAATTGCCCATTATTAATTGCTATATGTACCCCATTATTTTGTACGAAAGCATCCCAAACAACTCATGGGTAAAGGCATTCCAATTAAAAAGGGTCTGCGCGCTCGGAATCAACAAATCGTCCCAATGCAGGTGGTTGTTACCCGAATACCGGTCGGTGGGGTAGCTATCGCAGTGCAACCCCTCTTTTTCAAAACATTGCTCGGCCCTACGCATGTGCATGGCCGAGGTAATCAATAACAGGTTTCCCTGAGGTTCGGTGCTTAACAATTGCGCCGTAAACAGGGCATTTTCGTGCGTATTCCTCGATGCTTCCTCGGTCATCACATCCCCCTCTGGAATCCCAATCCTTACAAGAAACTTTTTTAACAACGCCGATTCAATGGTATCTTCTTTAAAAAACCCGGCAGTACCGCCAGTAATCAATATCTTTTCAATCCGGTTTTCTTTGTACAGCCGCACCGCTTGCCAAATACGATCACTGCTCTGCAAAAAATTGAGGTGTTTGGTCTCGGTATCGTACCAAACCATCCCCGAAAGGACAATTCCGTATTGGTACTGAGGCTTCAGCGAAGAATCGTGTACCGAACGACGTTCCCATTGAAACAATACGGCATTAAGTAAATAGGCGTTCGAAAAAAGAAGGAATAAAAATAGCGTGGCAAACAGCAAACCCTTTTTTCTTTTTGGCTTTTTGGCAATAACCGCCCAAAGCAGCAAGCCCAATATCCAGATTATAGGATTCAAAAAAATTCCAATAATTTTTGAGAGTGCAAAAAACATAACTTGACATTTTATTCTTCAAATATAGGGGATTTCCGATTCACGAAAGATACGTACGGGAATTGCTTATATGGGAAGGTGAATAATTTTTTTAGTCTCAAAAAAAGATTCTTGAAAATAATCTGAAATAGAAAATATCTGGATTTTATGCTTCACCGCTTCAATTTCGATGTCAAAGCCGCCCCCTTTTAAATAAATGATCCCATTTGCAAGACTGTTCTTTTGGTTGCGATGAATATTTTTGCTCACCAAAGGGATAAACTCATCGAATCGGGTAACAGCACGGCTAATCACAAAATCATACTGCTGTTTTACCTGCTCTACCCTGATTTGTTCTCCTTTTACATTTTTTAGCCCAAGTGCTGAACTGACTTCATTTACAACAGTGATTTTTTTCCCAATAGAATCAATCAAATGAAAATGGGTTCCGGGAAACAAAACAGCAAGGGGGATTCCAGGAAAACCGCCACCAGTGCCCACATCCAGTATTTTAGTACCGGGAGCAAATTGAATAACCCTGGCAATGCTCAATGAATGAAGAATGTGGTGGGTGTAAAGATTCTCGATATCTTTTCGGGAAATGACATTGATTTTTTGGTTCCATTCCAAGTACAATTCACCCATTTTTTCAAAGAGCAAACGCTGTTCCTTGGAAATTTCAGGGAAATAAGTATCAATAACCTGCATGGTATCTTAAATATGGCCGTGGTTTTTACTTAAAATGCCGTAGAGCAATTCCCGGGCCCGGAAGAGCTGCGCCTTAACCGTGCCAATAGGAATATCCAATTCTTCGGCAATCTCTTCGTAGGAATATTCTAAAAAATACCGCATCTCAACCAACTGGCGGTACCTGGGCTTGAGGTTGTCAACCAGTTCGCGTAAAAGCACCTTTTTCTGGTCGCTAATCAGCGATTCTTCAGGATCGAGCGTATCCGACTGGATGGAAAGGGATGAATCCTCGCTAATTCCATCGGTAAAATTCGACGACGAATCGTTGGAACTGCTGATAATGCTGATTTGCCTTGCTTTCTTTTTTCTCAAAAAATCAATGCAGTTGTTTGATGCTATTTTAAACAGCCAGGTACTGAAAGCAAAATTCGGTGAATATTGATCGATATTTCGGAAAGCTTTGCCAAAAGCCTCAATAGTTAAATCTTCGGCATCGCTTTTATTGTTTATCATTTTAAGAATCATAAAATAAATAGCATCCCTGTACCGTGACATCAATGCAGCAAATGCTGCCTGATTTCCGGCTTGAGCGGCTTGCACCAATTCAAAGTCTTTTTGAGCTTTCTCTGAAAAACTGGGATTTAATTCCATGTATTCCGTTGCCGATTTAACGAGTTTGAAATTATGAAAAATAAATAGATCATTGGCAAAATTAGATCAAATATTGGAGACCACAACCAAAACCCCTTTTCATCGAATTTGTTCATGTTCAATTTTAGTATCGTCAATTGAACCAACATCCTAAAAACAAAGAATCCCAGCAAAATCCATGGATTCCATTTCACGATCAGCAGAAAAATAATCCCTGCATAAAAAAGCATCCGGGTAAAGGTTTCGAGGCCAAGCAACCATTTGTCGCCCACTTTATAATGTGGTGCAGTTGTTAAATGACGTTTCTTTTGCTGAGCCCATAAAGAAAACGAGCTTTGAGGGATTGAGCGGGTAAAGCTCTCTTTTGCCAAGCACACAGCGGTATTTGCGCCCGTGGCATTTTCATTGATAAAGAGATCGTCGTCGCCCGATTTCAGTTTGTAATGGCTGGAAAAACCTTTGCCCCCGAAAAACAACGATTTATTGTATGAAAGGTTTCTGCCCACTCCCATGTAAGGCCGTTTAATTATGGCCGATCCAAGATATTGCATGGCAATAAACAGGGTATCGAACCGGATCAGCTTGTTCAAAAAGCCCGGTTTGGTTAAATAGCCACCATAACCCAGGACAATCAGTTTTTTGTGGGAATATGATTTTCCTATTTCTTTCAACCACTGATCCGATGCGGGATAACAATCGGCATCGGTGAGGACCAGCCGTTCGTATTTGGCTGCTTTCATTCCAATGGTTAAAGCCAGTTTTTTCCCATGCGAGAACTTGTTGTCTTGCTCGATGGTGGTTGAACGGAGGTTCCGATATTTCAATTTCAACTCGGCCAACAGCATTTCGGTATCGTCGCCGGAACAATCATTTACCACTATCACCTCAAAATCAGGGTAATCCTGTTCTAAAACTTTGGGTAAATGTATGGCCAAATTCTCAGCTTCATTACGGGCACAGATAATTACAGAAATGGGTTCCAGCGATTCTGAAACTTCATTAGGCTCCCAAACCGGAACCTTTAAATAAATGAACAAATAGTAAATTAACTGAACCAATAAAGCCACGGTGAGTACCGACAGCCCAATCCATTGGGCAGTAGTTAGGTTAAAAAAAATATCTTGCACAAAATCTGATTTAAAAATAATGTGCAAGTATAGCAAATTTTAAACCTACCTGTTTGAATGGCATAAAGCTTTTTTTTAAAATCGGTATTAATTAATCCGGTTTCAGAAACTATGAAACATCTATTATTTTGCTGATAATCTGGATATAACCAAATTATCATGATTTAAAATCTGACTGTTTATCAATGTGTAGCATACGAAAACCAGTAATTAAGGAATTTCATTATCTTTGCAGCCCCAATTCTAAATATATGGAATTCAAGCTTTTAAAAACAGATACAAAAACCAACGCCCGGTTGGGAGTCATCACTACCGAGCACGGGCAAATACAAACCCCCATCTTTATGCCCGTCGGAACTGTTGGTTCGATAAAAGGGGTGCATCAGTTGGAGGTAAAAAATGATATTAAAGCCCAAATCATCCTTGGAAATACGTACCACCTATATCTTCGTCCTGGAATTGAATTATTGAAACAAGCCGGAGGGTTACATAAATTTATGAATTGGGATTTACCCATATTGACTGACAGTGGAGGCTACCAGGTTTTTTCACTTTCCGACAACCGCAAATTGACCAAAGAAGGAGCTAAATTCAGTTCCCATATTGATGGCTCCAAACATATTTTCACTCCGGAGAACGTTGTGGATATCCAACGTGTCATTGGAGCAGACATTATGATGGCTTTTGATGAATGCCCACCGGGAACTGCCGATTACAAATATGCCAGCCATTCCCTTGACTTAACCATGCAATGGCTAAAACGGGGACTGAAACGGTTCGATGAAACTGAACCCTTGTATGGCCACAGTCAAACATTTTTCCCGATTGTGCAAGGCGGAACCTATTCCGATTTACGGAAAAAAGCTGCCAACATGCTTGCCGAACTGCAACGCGAAGGAAATGCCATTGGCGGGCTTTCGGTGGGTGAACCTACCGAAGTAATGTATGAAATGACCGAAGTGGTGAATGCCATCCTACCTGCCGACAAACCCCGCTATTTAATGGGTGTAGGGACACCTGTGAATATTCTGGAAGGAATCAGCCGGGGCGTTGACATGTTCGATTGTGTAATGCCCACACGGAACGGGCGCAACGGGATGTTGTTTACCAGCGGAGGAATCATCAACATTAAAAACAAGAAATGGGAGAACGATTTTTCTGCCATCGATCCAAAGGGGACTTCCTATGTGGATAGCTACTATTCAAAAGCATATCTGCGGCATCTATTTGTGGCAAAAGAATTGCTTGGCCCTCAAGTTGCCAGCATCCATAACCTGGCTTTTTATTTATGGCTGGTGAACGAGGCACGTACTAAAATTGAGGATGGCTCGTTCTCAGAATGGAAAGATGGAATGGTAAAAAAATTATCGTCCCGATTGTAAAATAGTTTTAATTTTGGCGCAAAAGAGACATCACTTTGAAGAAACTCGACCTCTATATCATTAAAAAATTCCTCGGAACTTTTTTTTACTCCTTAATGCTGATCATCGTTATTGTGGTTATTTTCGATGTTTCGGAAAAAATTGACGATTTTTTAGAGAAAGAGGCCCCCATCCGCGCTATCGTGGTAGATTATTACCTGAATTTTGTCCCCTACTTTGCAAATCTTTTTTCGGCGCTGTTTACCTTTATATCGGTTATCTTTTTTACATCAAAACTGGCAGGAAATTCCGAAATTATTGCCATCCTGAGCAGTGGGGTCAGCTATCGAAGGCTGATGTTCCCCTATTTTGTTTCTGCATTTATTTTAACAATTTTTTCGTTTGTACTCATCAACTGGATTATTCCCCCCGCGAATCAAAAAAGGCTCGAATTCGAAGAAAAATACATTAAAGTACGGTACCGGAACGACGATAGGAACATCCACCGACAGATGCTTCCCGGGGTTTTTATTTATATGGAAACGTATAACAACACCTACGATATTGGGTATAAATTCTCGATGGAGAAATTTGAAGACGGGGAACTACGTTCAAAATTACTTTCGGATTATATCCAGTGGGATACCACTCTCAACAAATGGAAAATTACCAACTATAAAATCCGTACACTTTACCCCGACGGAAAGGAAAAAATTGAAACCGGGAAACGCATCGATACCACGTTAAATATCTCCCCTACCGATTTCAGTCGTAGGATAAATGTGGTAGAAGCAATGAACTATAAGGAACTGAATGAGTTTATTGCACAGGAAAAAAGAGTAGGTTCCGATAATGTCACCCTTTGGCAAATCGAAAAACACAAACGCTTCGCGTACCCCTTCTCCACCATGATTTTGACACTTATCGGAGTTTGTATTTCGTCGCGGAAAACCAGGGGCGGTATCGGATTGAACATTGGAATCGGTATCTTTTTAGCCTTTTCGTACATCATGTTTATGCAAGTCTCCACTGTTTTAGCCACCAATGCCAGCATGAATCCCATTGTAGCAGTGTGGACCCCCAACCTGGTTTACCTAATTATTGGATTGTTTCTTTACAGCAAAGCATCGCGGTAAAACCCAGCTTTTTCAAACGCTTTTGTTTTCATTGCCTTACTAAAGCATCATTTGCCCCATTTCGAAATTAAGTGCTTAATTTTTCGAAATCTACAACTACCTATTTAACCGGAAAACACGGCGTCCGGCTTTGGCAGATAGTCATTTTTTTAGAAATAAACAAAGGCAAATATCAGATTTGCCCAAAAGCTCAATAAGTAAAAATTACGTAACTTGCACCGCTTTATTACACAAAAAACCAGATGATGTGCAAAACCATTTAACGTATTAAAGCAAAGATGTTTAATCTAAATGATTTATTATGTCGTTAAAACAGAAAACACGTGAACTCTTGAAAAAGAGAGAGCAGGTTCAGATGGGCGGCGGCGAGCAAGCCATTGAAAAGCAAAAAGCCACCGGTAAGCTAACTGCCCGCGAACGCATCTTGTCTCTACTCGACAAAGATTCTTTTCATGAGTATGATTTGTTTGTGGAGCATGAAGGACGCGATTTTGGAATGGATTCAAAAGTTCTTCATGGAGACGGTGTAATTACAGGAACAGGAACCATTTATGGGGCTCCTATCTGTATTTACGCGCAAGATTTTACCGTGGCTGGCGGATCGCTTGGATACATGCACGCCCGTAAAATAACCAAAATCATGGATCACGCTTTAAAGATGCGCGTTCCTCTTATCGGAATCAACGACTCCGGTGGAGCCCGCATTCAGGAAGGTGTAAACTCCCTGGCAGGATATGGCGAGATTTTCTTCCGCAACACCCTGTCGTCGGGTGTAATTCCTCAAATTTCCGTAATCCTTGGTCCATGTGCCGGGGGCGCTGTATATTCCCCAGCTTTGACTGACTTTGTTTTTGTGGTCGAAAATATTTCAAAAATGTTTATTACCGGGCCTGAAGTTATTAAAACGGTATTAGGCGAAGAAATTTCGATGGAAGAACTTGGTGGAGCAAGAGTACACAGTGAAATTACAGGCAATGCCCACTTCTTTGCAAAAAGCGAGCAGGAATGTTTTGATCAGATTAAAAAGTTAATCACCTTCATTCCATGGAATAATGGTCAAAAAGCCCGCCCGTTCCCGCCCAAAGAGCCCAAATCGGAATTCGATATTGACCAAATTGTCCCTAGCGACGCCTCACAACCTTACGATGTACGCGATGTAATTAAAGCTATTGCCGACGATTCCGACTTTTTTGAAGTACAATCCGATTTTGCACGGAACATTGTGATTGGTTTTGGACGCATCAATGGTGAAACTGTTGGTTTTGTAGCCAATCAACCTTTGGTTTTGGCCGGTGTGCTCGATTGCGACAGTTCCGACAAGGCTGCCCGTTTTATCCGCTACTGCGATGCCTTTAACGTTCCGTTAGTAACCTTGGAAGACCTTCCCGGATATTTGCCAGGTGTGGACCAAGAACATGCAGGAGTTATCCGTCATGGGGCTAAAATTTTGTATGCTTTCAGCGAAGCTACCGTTCCAAAAATTACGGTCATTCTCCGTAAAGCTTACGGTGGGGGTTATATTGCCATGAATTCGCGTCACCTGCGTGCCGACTTTGTATTTGCATGGCCAAGTGCCGAAATTGCAGTAATGGGGCCTGAAGGTGCTGCCAACATCATCTTCCGAAAGGAAATTATGGAGGCTGAAAATCCTGAAGAAATGCGGAAAATTAAGGTGGAAGAGTACAAGGAAAAATTCACCAACCCATACGTGGCTGCTGCCAAAGGGTACATTGATACAGTAATTGAACCTTCTGAAACCCGTAAACTTTTGATCCACGCCATTGAAGTTTCTAAAAACAAAAACGATGGCCGTCCAAAGAAAAAACACGGGATTCCTCCATTTTAACCGCAGGTATTTATGGAAAAGAAAGCCAAATACGAAACGCTTTGCATTGGGGGAACCCAGTACAAAACTACTTTAACAGAAAAATTCAAGAACCGGAAAAACTGGGAAGCTCCAAATATCAAGATGGTGAAGGCCTATATTCCAGGAAACATCCCAAAAATTTTTGTTAAAGAAGGCCAAAAAGTAAAAGAAGGTACCAAACTACTTATTTTGGAAGCGATGAAAATGAAAAATATCGTCGAAGCTCCTGTCAGTGGGGTGATTAAAGCTATTCATGTTCAAGAAGGGATACGGGTTCCCAAACAACATCTCCTGATTGAAATAGAATAAGTTTTATCTGTAAAATATTGAAACCGCAATGCTAAAAACTTAACATTGCGGTTTTTTTATTCATTGACAGAATGAACAAAAAGCATTTTTTAATCTGTTACAGCCTCGAAAGCCATTTAAAATAGGAAGGCGGAAAGGCTTTTGAAATTTCTGGCTCCGAAGAAAAAATACCATAACTGGCGGCACCGCTCCCTGACAGCGACGCGTACAACGCCCCCAAGGCAAACAACTTGTCTTTTACCCCTCCTATCTCAGGCTTTTGCTCATAAACTGAGGGTTCAAAATCGTTCACAATCCGGTTTTTCCATTCATGTATAGAATCAGTTATACATTTCTCAAGCCGAAAATCCGGCGCTTTTGGCTTTACCCGTGCATACGCCTCCTTGGTGCTAATGCCCAACGGAGGAATCACAACTGCCAGCCAATATGCCGACAAATCAAGCGGAACAGGCACCAATAGTTCGCCCCGCCCAGAAGCTATGGCCGGAATGTTTTTAATAAAAAAAGGACAATCGCTGCCTAACTGTGCCGCAAATGCTTCCAATTGAATATCGCTTAAGTGCAACTGAAATAATTGATTCAAGCCTTTAAGCATAAAGGCCCCATCAGCAGAACCTCCGCCCATTCCTGCACCAAACGGTATTGTTTTATGAAGGTGTATGTCAATGGCTGGCAACTGAAATTGCTTATCCAGCAGCTGATAAGCTTTAATTACTAAATTATCCTCTGGGTTTCCATCAATTTTCAGGCCGGTGGCTGTGAACCTGGTTTTGGTTTCCAATGATCCGTCCCATCGGTGAAGGGTCAGGATATCTGTCAATCTAATGGGAACCATCACTGTTTCAATGTTATGGAAACCATCGGGCCGCTTATTGATAATGTTTAATCCTATATTTATTTTTGCATTTGGGAAGAGTACCATCGTTTTTTATCAACAAAAATAATTTTTTTTTGGTTCATAACCTGTGTGTTATTTTTTTATAAATAACTATGAAAGCATCGTTCATAGGTTTCATCTTTTTCTAACTTTGTTCTCCTTTAAAAAAAACATGCGCCATGGCTGAAAGAAAATATAGTTCCAACAAAAATAATTCCAACCAAAACGCCGCTGATTTTGGAAAAATCCCTCCCCAAGTAGTTGAATTTGAAGAAGCTGTACTCGGGGCTCTGATGCTTGAAAAAGATGCGGTACATACCGTTATCGATATTTTAAAGCCTGATTGTTTTTATAACGATGCCCATGGGAAAATTTTTCAGGCCATTTTGAATCTTTCACTCGAACACAAACCCATCGACATCCATACCGTTAGCCAGCAACTCAAGATCAATGGGGATATTGAGGCAGTTGGCGGTTCATTTTATTTGGCACAAATAACCAACAAAGTGGCTTCAACCGCCCACCTGGAATACCATGCCCGGATTATTGCCCAAAAATATATTCAACGTGAATTAATAAGGGTTGGTGCAAATATCCAAACCCGGGCTTTTGAAGAATCCGATGATGTTTCCGACATGCTGGATCAGGCAGAACGCGACTTGTTTAACATTGCCGAAGGGAACATCAAACGCGAGGTTTCCAGAATCGATTCCGTCATCAGGGAGGCCATTCATCAGATTGAAGAGGCGGGGAAACGCCCCGATGGATTAAGCGGCGTCCCCAGCGGATTCACCGAACTCGACCGCATTACCTCGGGGTGGCAGGCTTCCGATTTGGTTATTATTGCCGCCCGCCCGGCGATGGGGAAAACCGCGTTTGTACTTTCCATGGCCCGTAACACGGCCGTTGATCACAAACGCCCTGTAGCCGTTTTTTCACTTGAAATGTCAAGCATTCAGTTGGTTAACCGATTAATTTCCAGCGAATCCGAATTAGCCAGCGACAAAATCAAAAACGGCAAACTCCAGCCTTACGAATGGGCCCAACTCGAAACTAAAATCAGGAACCTTGAAGACGCACCCATGTATATTGATGACACCCCGGCCCTTTCCATCTTTGAATTACGGGCAAAGTTACGTCGCCTGGTGATGCAGCATAAAATTGAACTGGTTATCATTGACTACCTTCAGTTAATGACAGCAGGGGTTCAGGCGTCGCGCGAGCAAGAAGTAAGTTCCATTTCGCGTTCGCTAAAAGCCATTGCCAAAGAATTGAATGTACCCATCATTGCACTATCACAGTTGAACCGCTCAGTTGAAATGCGGGCTGGCGACAAACGCCCACAGTTATCGGACTTACGTGAATCGGGCGCAATTGAACAAGATGCCGACATGGTTTTGTTTATTCACCGTCCCGAATATTTTGGCATTACCGAAGATACGCTTGGCAATTCGTTAATTGGGCTAGCCGAGATTATTGTGGCCAAGCACAGGAACGGTGCTACCGGTGATGTCCGGTTGAAATTTAAGAAAGAATTTACCCGGTTTACCGATCTTGAGGAAACCTTTGCCATTGGCGATTCAGGAAGCAACGGCGTGACCTTTGCATCAAAAATGAACGAAGAAGTTGAACCTGCTTCAAGGGTTGCTTCTGTTCCTGTCAATACCGGATTCGACAGTGGAGTTTTTAATGTCAACAGCCAATTCGAAGAGGCCGGGGAACCTCCTTTTTAGCAAGTTGCACAAGAAACAAACCACCGGTTTTAAGTGTTTGATTTATATCGGCTTCTCATAGAAAGATTTATTCTCTTTGATTATTGATTTAAACACACATAAAAACTATCAAAACATAGATACTTAACTCCATGAAACACCGTTTTTTCATCCTGATTTGGCTCCTGATATTTTCCTTTGCCGGAAAATCCTCGTCCATATTAATTCCCATGGACGAATCCCAAAGCAACCATTTAAAAGCTTACGGAATATCCTATTGGGTATTACAGAACAATCTGGAAGCCCGATGGCTTTTAAATTACAGGGGTGGAAGCTTTATGATGGACTTTCACCCTGAGATTGAATCGGAATGTGTCATCCGCGATGTAAAATATGAAATTATCGCCGATGTTCAGGCTCAGCAGATACTTTCGGATATTGCATCGAACGATGTGAACATGGACGCGCTTAAATTGGAGAAAGCCCCAAAGATTGCTGTTTATTCACCAAAAGACAAGCTCCCGTGGGACGATGCCGTCACCTTGGTGCTCACCTATGCCGAAATTCCTTACGATATTATTTATGATGAGGAGATTGTCCGGGGAGATTTAAGTAAGTACGATTGGCTGCACCTGCATCACGAAGATTTTACCGGACAATACGGCAAGTTTTATGCAGCTTACCAGCACATGGCTTGGTACCGTAACCAGGTACAGAATGCCGAAGACGAGGCTACCAAACTTGGCTTTTCAAAAGTATCGCAGTTAAAACTTTTTGTAGCTCAAACCATCCGGAATTACGTGAGTAAGGGAGGGTTCCTTTTTGCCATGTGCTCGGCTACCGATAGTTATGATATTGCTATCGCATCCAACAATACCGACATCTGCGGACCCATGTTCGATGGCGATCCGGCGGATGCCCACATGCAGGAAAAATTGGACTTTACACAAACCTTTGCCTTCCGCAACTTCACCTTAAACCCAAATCCATTTGAATATGAATTTTCCGACATCGATGTAACCAATTCCAGGAAAGTAGCTGAAGAAGAGGATTTTTTCACGTTGTTTGAATTTTCGGCCAAATGGGATCCGGTTCCTACCATGCTTTGCCAAAACCATACATCAATCATCAAAGGGTTTATGGGGCAAACAACCGCATTCAATAAAAATGTGATTAAACCTGGCGTACTAATTATGGGAGAATTAAAAACTGCCGGAGAGGCCCGGTATATCCATGGGGAATTGGGCAATGGCACCTGGACATTTTATGGAGGCCACGACCCGGAAGATTACCGCCATTTTGTTGGCGATGAACCCACCACGCTCGAACTGCACCCCAACTCTCCCGGTTATCGGTTGATTTTAAACAATGTTCTATTTCCTGCGGCTAAAAAGAAGAAGTTAAAGACATAATCATTAATCACAGAGGAAAAAGAAAAGCCGGAATCGTTCATATATCCCGGCTTTTCTTCATTAATTATCCAGACTCGGTTCTGAATTAAACTTTCCAAATATTTCCGCTGTACAGCAAATCATTCATTTTCTTATGTTTTGCCGACTGTTTTACCTTTTTAATTTGATTCTCAACGCTCTCGTCGTAAGTTACCGATTTCACTTCGCGGATAACACCTAAAGCCACAGGATATTCAGGATATTTCATATTGGCCAACATGAGGTGTATTCCAGGATTTGGTTCATACGCATCGTGCACCAGCAAATCCTTGATGGTATATCCACCAGAAGTTAAGGATACCACCTTCAGTTTTAACCCTTCAAGAATGATTCCTTTGTCCTGGTTCTTTCCAAAAACCATCGGTTCCCCATGCTTCAGGATAATCGTCCGGTTTTCTCTTTCCTCCTTGTCAACCAAAGCGGCATGGGCTCCATCATTATAAATCACGCAATTCTGCAATACTTCCACTACCGAAGTACCTTTATGACGGGCAGCTTCAATAAATATGTCGGTCGATAACTTGATGTTCACATCAATGGTACGGGCAAAAAACTTACCTTGGGCACCAATTACCAATTCTCCGGGTTGGAATGGATATTCCACCGTTCCATAAGGCGACGTTTTAGTAACCGCTCCAAACTGCGACGTGGGAGAATATTGTCCTTTGGTCAAACCATAAATCTCGTTATTAAACAGTATCAGGTTCAAATCGACATTTCTGCGGATGACATGAATAAAATGGTTTCCTCCAATTGCCAGGGCATCGCCATCACCAGTGATTTGCCAAACATGCAGTTCGGGATTTGCCACTTTAACACCTGAGGCTATTGCTGCCGCCCTTCCGTGAATGGTATGAAAACCATACGTGCTCATGTAATAAGGAAAACGTGACGAACAACCGATACCTGAGATGACTGCAATCTTTTCTTTGGGAACTTCCAAATCGGCCATGGCTTTTTGGATGGAGTTCAAAATGGCATGATCACCGCAACCTGGGCACCAGCGAATCTCCTGATCGCTTTTAAAATCCTTTGGGGTCAATTTTATTATCTCTTGTGACATAGCTTTTACTCCTCCATTAATTGAATGAACTTATCTTTTAATTCTATCACAGTAAAGGGTTGCCCTTGCATCTTATTGTATTTATGGCATGAAAATCCTGGCACATTTACCTTCAGGTGGTCGGCCAATTGACCAAGGTTTAACTCGCAAACCACAATATTTTTAAATTTAGAGAGCAATTCGTTGGTGTTTTTTGGTAAGGGCCATAAATAGTGGAAATGAATGAATGCTATTTTTTTGCTTTCTTTCCGTATCTCTTTGACAGCTGAGTATATATGTCCATAGGTTCCACCCCAACCAATGACCAATAATTCTGCATCTGCATCGCCAACAATTTCCAGTTCAGGAAGAAAATCAGCCACTTTATTAATCTTGTTCTCACGGTGCCTGGTCATTACTTCATGGTTTTTAGGCACATACGAAACTGCCCCTGTCACATCCATCTTCTCCAATCCACCTATCCGGTGCTCCAAACCAGGTGTGCCCGGAATAGCCCATTTACGCACATGAGTTTCTTTGTCGCGGAGATAGGGTAGGTAATTGGTGTCGTTGGGATTTGCAAATGGTACAGTAATCTTTGGAAGTTCCTCCATGCGGGGCAAACGCCAAGGTTCCGAACCATTGGCAAGGAAACCATCGGTAAGCAAAATAACTGGCGTCATGTGTTCCAAGGCAATTTTTGCAGCCTGAAAAGCATAATCAAAACAGTTTGAAGGGGTACTGGCTGCAATAACAACCAGTGGAGCCTCTCCACTCCTGCCATGCAACGCCTGTAGCAAATCCGATTGCTCGGTTTTGGTAGGCAATCCTGTGGAAGGGCCACCCCGCTGTACGTTAACAATAACTAAAGGAAGTTCGGTCATCACAGCTAAACCCGAAGCTTCGGTTTTCAATGCCAAACCGGGGCCCGAGGTGGTGGTACAAGCCAAACATCCTGCAAAGGCTGCACCAATAGCCGTACAAATACCTGCAATCTCATCTTCTGCCTGAAAGGTTTTTACACCCATATCTTTCCTAGCCGACAATTCTTGCAATATTTCGGTAGCCGGAGTAATAGGATACGAACCACAAAATAGTTGCAAGCCGGCTTTTTCAGAGGCCGCGATCAATCCCCATGCAGTTGCTGTATTTCCACTAATATTGCGGTAAGTTCCTGATTGTATTTTAGCAGGAGCTACTTTATAATTTCTAGGCAATGCCTCAATGGTTTCAGCAAAATTAAATCCGGCCTGAAGGACGCGTTTGTTGGCTTCAACCACCATTGGTACCTTATAAAATTTCTCTTCAAAGAATTTTTCAGTATAGGTAAGCGGCCTATCGAACAACCAATACACCATTCCTAAAGCAAACATGTTTTTGGTCCGTAACACGCTCTTTTGGTCCATTCCCAGATCATTGAGACACTCTTGGGTCAAAGTGGTGATAGGGGCTTCAATAAAATTGTAATCTCTTCGGTACTCAAGGATTGGGTCAGAATCATAACCTGCCCTGGCTATATTTTTTTCATTAAATGCATCGATATTTACAATGATGGTTCCGCCTTTTTTCACCCACTCGATATTTGCTTTCAAAGCTGCTGGGTTCATGGCCACCAACACATCGGCATAGTCGCCCGGGGTGTTCACTTCCGACGAACCAAAGTGCAATTGAAACCCGGAGACTCCTCCAACTGTCCCTTGTGGGGCACGGATTTCGGCCGGATAATCAGGAAACGTTGACACATCGTTTCCAAACAGAGCCGAGGTGTTCGAAAACTGCATACCTGTTAATTGCATCCCATCACCTGAATCACCAGAAAAGCGGATCACCACTTGATCTTTTTCTTCTATATTAACTTTCTTGCTCATGGTGTGTAGTAATTGATTTAGCATTAAATTCGTCGCAAAGTAAATTAAAAATTGATTAGATTATACGGTAGCATATTGTAGAACATACACAAAAATTGGCCTTCCAAAAAGATCGGTTTTTCAACCCGAAACCCGAATAATTTGTATGTTTGCAGATGTAAATGGGAACAAGGTCGCTTATTGTTTTCATTCTACTAATACACAGATATATGGCTTTAATAAAAACGGTACGTGGTTTTACTCCCGCAATAGGCAAAAATTGTTATTTGGCCGAAAATGCTACCATTGTTGGGGATGTGGTCATTGGGGATGATTGCAGTATTTGGTTCAATGCCGTCCTCAGGGGCGATGTTAACTCCATCAGAATTGGAAACAAAGTAAACATCCAGGATGGGGCGGTGCTCCACACTTTGTATCAAAAGTCTGTGGTTGAAATCGGCAACAATGTTTCCATTGGGCACAATGTGACCATTCATGGCGCAGCCATCAAAGATAATGTTTTGATTGGCATCGGGGCTACAGTCCTGGACCACGCGGTGATTCACGAAAACTCCATTATTGCAGCCAACGCGTTAGTTCTTAGCGGTACCATTGTGGAGCCGAACAGTATTTATGCCGGTGTTCCTGCAAAAAAGGTAAAAGATATTGAACCAAACCAAACCCATGAAATGATAGATAAAATTGCCAACAATTATTTGATGTATGCCGGTTGGTATAAAGAAGATGAATCATAATCCTGCTCCACCATTATAATCCAATATCGTTTAGTTAGCAGAATGAATATTTTAGCATCAAGTAGTCAGTATCAAGATGTGGGACACAAGATAATGTGCTAATACATTAATAAACAATTTAACCTTGAAACCCTGTAACCATTCACTGCTCTGCGGCTATTTGCGGTTAATTTTACTTGAGACACTTATAATCCTATAACAGAAACAAGTAGTTCATTTCCTGTAATCCTTTTCAATAGAATCTGTAAGGTAGCTTTATCCCCGGTAGTATAGAATTGCCATAAACCTTGATTTCTGTCATTACTGATGCGCTCTTCGATTAACAGATTTTTTACACGCAAGGCTACTGCTGGCGCCGGATCAACGATTTGAATAGTTGGGGGAACTATTTTTTCAATAACAGGCAACAGAAAAGGATAGTGGGTGCAGCCCAATACAATTTGATCAGCCCCAGCGTCCACCATTGGTTGAATGTGTTTCTTTATCAGTTCAAAAGCGGCCTCCGATTCAAATTGATTCGATTCTACCAGTTCTACCAACCCCTCACCTACTTGAATAATCGTATTGATTCCTGCGGTGTACTTTTTACTGGTTTCTTTAAATAAACGGCCTTCAAAAGTTCCTTTGGTGGCCAACACCCCAATTTTTCCAGTGGAAGTATTCATCGCTGCTGGTTTTATGGCGGGTTCCATACCTACAAAGGGAACTGGAAAATTCACCCGGAGGTAATCAATAGCCGATGCAGTGGCTGTGTTACAGGCGACAACTATCAATTTGCATCCTTTAGCCAATAAAAACCGGGTATTTTTTTCGGAAAGGGCTATAATCTCTTCCGGTGATTTGCTCCCGTAGGGACAATTCATGCTATCGGCCAGATATATCAGGTCTTCACCGGGGAGAAGCTTCTGAATCTCCTTCCAGACAGATAATCCACCTACACCAGAATCGAAAATACCTATGGGCTGTTGATGCTTCATAAAAAAAAGAAAGACCATCAATCGCTTGATGGCCTAGTATTTTATCATTCCAAAATTACTTAATTCCAAGTTTCACCTTCACAAAAGGCATCAAATCTTCGCTTTCCTCGGACCAATGCAGCAAAACCCCTGTTCCTGAATCGAACACATAAATATAACCTCTTTCGTCGGCTACTTCCTTAATGGCGGTACGGGCTTTTTGAATAATGGGCTGCAACAGTTCATTTTCTTTTTGCGATAATTCTTGTTGCGCGTTTTGCTGAAAGGTTTGCATCCGTTGTTGCATTTCATTCAGTTCAGCCTCTTTGGTCTGGCGGATCAATTTTGACAGAGAATCTGCCGATGTCACGTAATCTTGATACTTACGTTCTAATTCCGATTGCATCCCTGTTAAGGTTTGCTCCAATTGTTTGGCATGGGCTTCCAAATCGGTTTTGGCTTTTTCGCGTTCAGGCATAATCGAAAGAAGTTGGTTTGAATCGATATGTCCGAATTTGTATTGTTTTTGTGCAAAGGTATTTAAAGACAACATCATGGTTCCAAACACCACTACTACAAATAAAATCTTTTTCATCATCTTGTTTTTAAAATTTAAAGTCTTTTTCAATCAATCTGGAGGCAAATATAAAAATTAATTCTTAAATCCAAGTTTTTCAAGCACCTCGTCGCTTTTATCGTACTTAGGATCAGTATAAAGCATACTGGCCCCACCAGAAGCATCTAAAATAAACGCATAATTTCCGGCAATGGCTATCTCCTTAATTGCGTTAAAAATATCGTTCTGGATAGGTTCAATAAGCTCTTTTTTCTTTTTGAACAGATCGCCTTCCGGTCCGAAGTATTTTTTCTGCAATTCTTTTACGGCTTTGTCTTTTTGTACAATTTCCTCTTCACGCTGCTTTTTCATCTCTTCGGTTAAAAGCACTTTTTCTGCCTGAAATTCTTTGTATAACCGCTCAATTTCAGCATGTTTTGCCTCAATCTCGGCTTGCCAATCTTTGGTCATGATATTCAGTTGTTCCTGAGCCGATTCATAGGTAGGAATACTGCTCAGGATATAATCTGTATTGACATAGGCAAATTTTTGGGCTTGTGCAAAAAAACCTAATCCGATAAATAAATTTAGTATCAATAACTTTTTCATAGCTTGAATTTTTAAATTAGAATTGTTGTCCAATGGTAAATGCAAATTGCCCTTTGTTGGCATCGGGTTGTCCGTAAACCGGGTCAAAACCATAACCGTAATCAATACCTAAGATACCAAACATGGGCAGCCAAAAACGCAACCCAACCCCTGCAGAGCGATATACAGAAAATGGGTTCATTTCATCCAAATGGTACCAGGAATTTCCCGCTTCGGCAAACACCAAGGCATAAATAGTAGCCGACGGGTTTAAAGTCAATGGGTACCTGATTTCCATGCTCAACTTATCGTAAACATTGGCCTGAGGCGATGCTGTTAAAGAGCCATTACTGCTTTGTCCATTGCTATAACCACGCAATGGAATAACATCGGTTCCATAATAATAATTGAATCCCGACATTCCGTCGCCCCCTAACTGGAAGGTTTCAAAGGGCGAATATCCCAGGTTTTTGTTAAAATATCCTAAATAACCAAATTCGATGTTGGTCCGCAAAACCAGTTTGTCGTAGATTTGGGTGTACCAGTCCGATTTGAATTTCCATTTATGGTATTCAATCCATTTATAACGTTCCCCATTTTGTTGATCCTCGTCATAATCCTCCCAAAATTTCTCTTTTTTAAACAGAGAGTAAGGCGGAGTTACCGATAAACTTAGAGAAATATTCGATCCCCGCCGTGGGTAAAGAGGCTGATCCACGGAGTTCCGTCCAAAAACAGTCGTAAAATTCAGGTTGTTCGATGTCCCATCGGTGATGATAAAATAGGTAGAATAATCGTTTAGCTTATACCGGTTGTAGCTTAATTCGTTGTACAAAGTAAAATAACTATCGGGCCAGTTCAACCGTCGTCCTAAACCGACCGACGCCCCGGTAATCTTCATGTTTTGACCCGTATTGCTGGATGAAGTATTCCAATAACTGTAACGTGACTGGATGGAATGGTGAATGGCAACCGACAAAGAATTTGGTTTTTTACCTCCTAACCACGGCTCCACAAACGACATGCTATACGATTGGTAGTATTTACCGTTGGTTTGCGCCCTAATGGACAACTTTTGTCCATCGCCCGTAGGAAGCGGGCTATATGTTTCCCAATTGAAAATATTTTTTAAGGAGAAATTGCTAAACGTTAACCCAAGCGTCCCGATAACCATACCGCCACCCCAGCCTCCGGAAAGCTCAATCTGGTCCGATGCCCGTTCCTCAACAATGTATTCGAGATCAACGGTACCATCTGCTTGGTTGGGAACAGGTTTTACATCCAGTTTTTCAGGATCAAAATATCCCAGGTTGGCCAATTCACGGTTAGTCCGAATAATGTCGGATCGGCTGAATAATTCGCCCGGTTTGGTCCAAATCTCCCTACGGACCACATGTTCATTGGTACGCGAGTTTCCGGTAATAATCACACTATTGATGGTTGCCTGTTTCCCTTCATAAATCCGGATTTCGAGGTCAATAGAATCATTGTCAACCTGAACCTCTACGGGGATTGCTTGAAAGAACAGATACCCATAGTCGAGGTATAACGAAGAAACAGCATTTTCATCGCCAAACAACCGTTTATCAAGAACCGATTGATCGAACACATCGCCTTTAACGATTCTAAGTTCGTGATCCAAAATCTCAGAAGGATATTTTGAGTTCCCGACCCAGGTTACATTTCTAAAGAAATATTGCCCACCTTCATTAAGTTTTAAGTACAGGTTCAAAGTCTTTTCATCGTTCCGATACACCGAATCCACCTCGATTTTCGCATCGCGGTAACCTTTTTCGTTGTACTTTGCAATAATTTTGGCTTTATCTTCTTCAAAAGTATTCTCAATATATTTTGATGCTTTGAAAATATTGTACCAGGTTTTACGCTTAGTTTCTTTCATCGCGCGACGCAATTTGGTATCGGTAAAAACGGTATTCCCCTCAAAATAAATCTCGTTGATTTTGATTCGTTGTTTTTTATCCACCGCGATGGTTAAAATCACGGTATTTGGCATTAAGGAGTCTTCCTGTTGGGCAATATTTACCTCAGTATTATAAAAACCTTTGTCGATGAAGAATTTTTTAATCCTGTTCTCAGTTAAACTTAATACATCGTCGGTTACTTGAGTCCCCCGGATGAGCTTGATTTCCTCGCGCAAATCGTCTGCTTCACCTTTGGTTACCCCTTCAAAAGTAAATTTTGATAACCTAGGCCGCTCTTTCAGATAAATATCTAAGAAAATGGAATTACCCACAATCTTTGTTGCCGTAATTTCAATGTCACCAAATAAACCATGCTTCCAAAGTTTATTAATGGCTTGGGTTATATCATCGCCGGGCACGGTAATGGTTTCGCCAACTTTTAAACCTGAAAGGTGCACCAGCACATTCTGATCTAAGTATTTAATTCCTGAGATGGTAACCCCGCCAATTTCGTATTCCTTAGGTTTTGAATAATCAATTTTTGATAATCGGGAATCGGTGGTTTCTTGAGCTATGGTAAAAAAGGTGGTTAAGGTCAGCCAAACAAATGCAAAAATCTTACTTCTCATTCCGTATTTTGGTTCTACAAATCTATAATTACTAATAGTTTACTTGTTCTCTAATTGTTCACTAATCATTCCGAAACGCCGCTCCCGTAGTTGAAAATCAAGAATGGCTTTATAAAGCTCTTCTTTATTATAATCGGGCCACAAAACATCGGTAAAATATAATTCCGTATAGGCCATCTGCCATAATAAGAAATTACTTATCCGCTGTTCTCCACTGGTCCGGATCATCAAATCAGGGTCAGGCATTGCATGAGTACTCAAATGATTACTCAATATTGATTCATTAATTTCATCTATTTGGAGCACCCCCTGCTTAACCAATGATGCAATGTCTTTTACAGCGTTGACTATTTCTACCTTTGAACTATAGCTCAAAGCCAGCGTGAGGGTTAGCCCCGTTTTATTTTTGGTTTTCTCGATGGCTTCGGCTAATTTCAGTTGGGCTTTTTTTGGCAAATCGCATAACTGTCCAATGGCATTGAGTTTAATATTATTATCGAGCAGTGTGTTTATTTCGGTATTAATGGTGGAGATTAACAACTCCATCAAGGCATTTACCTCTATCTTGGGGCGGTTCCAGTTTTCGGTTGAAAAGGCATAAAGAGTTAAATAGGAGATGCCCAATTCAGCACAGGCCTCGGCAGTTTCACGGACACTGTTTACCGCATTCCTATGGCCAAAGATCCGGACATTTCCCTTCTTTTTAGCCCAACGCCCATTGCCATCCATAATAATGGCGATGTGCTTCGGAAGTTTCTCAACTATTAACTGCTCTTTAAGTGACATGTATTAAAAAATTTGGCACAAATTTAGTCAAATGCAGGACATTTTGCCCGATAATTAATTTTATAAGTTAAATAAAATCCAAATACAGAATACCAGTCTTTGTTACCTTCATATCCATATTGTGAATCAGTATTTTCTAAAATTGATTGCAGATTGTAATCATCATCCATCTTATCACTAAACGTTTTACGCATCCCCATCTGGAATCCTAAACATATGTCTTTATAAAGGTTGTATTTGAATCCTACACCAAATGGAAGTACCAAAATAGGTATCTGTTGAAATGCCGGCCCCGTTTTTGAATAAAATGTAAATCCCATGCCTGCAAATATATATGGCGAATACTTGGTTTTTTTATAAGTAGCTAAATAGGGTAAAAAGTTATATTCCACTTGTCCGGCCAATTCATAAAATGGGTAATTAATAACCACATCTTTATAAGGAGGGAAAACAAATACAGATTTATTGGCATCAGCGTACAGTTTACCATAGATAAACGATCCGCTTAAAGCATATCTGGAATTAAAGGTATGCCTGTAAAAGGCACCAAAAGACTGCCTTGTTCCCATAAATGGTATTTTGTTAAAATCCCCCAATAAATACCCTCCGCCGACAAACACACCCACCTCGCCTCTTCTCTCAGTTTGTCCTTGGGCAGAGAAAAACGAAATTGTTAAGAAAATAAAAATAATTTTGGAAATGCTTTGTAGCCTCACAATTTAATAATGAAATATTTCAACAATTATTCAATTTGCTTAAAACGCAAAAAGAAACAAAATAATTACATGCGCCACAAAGTAAATGGAAATATTTATTTTACCAAAAACATGGTTCAGGTAAAACTGAAACTATATTTAACGGAACTTGGGCAATCCGTTTTTAGTCGATCGGAGTTTTTTAACGTAATTAACAGTTATAAATTGATATTGGTCGTACCAGCCATTTTCTCTATTATCAATTTTATCACTAAAGGCAAACCGCATCCCAACCTCCACATTCAAATAAGAAAGCCTGGTCAAACGGGTTTTAAAACCTACACCATAGGGGATCACTAATGCAAAGTTAGAATAGGATTCAGGAATTCTATTACTTCTATCTTCGGTTAATTGAGCAAAGGTCCCTATATTGTAAAGCCCACCCACCCCAATAAAAAAATAAGTGGGGAGATTAAAGTTTTTCAACATCGATTCCCCCAACATTTTATAAACGGTACGCCGTTGTCTTTCTTTTACAGCTAAAAATTCATACCTGCCTGTAAACTCAGTAAAGAATGTGGAAGATTTACGACCATCGGACCAATATTTTGGATCTCCTGTTGGATCTTCTGCATATAATTGCCCCAATGCAAGATTTACACTGGCATAATGCCTATTGGCAATATTATATCGTAATCCAGCATTACCAGCTACTCCAACCGTATTAAATATTTTAACCCATACCAGTTGTTTGGTACTTTTGGGCGCCGAGATATCAGCCATAAGATTAGTGGTCCCAACCCCTGCAAAAAATTCGTATTTTAATTGGTAAGCTGGTTGTGCGAACAGTCCAATAAAAGGGCAGATTAGAAAACATATTGTGATAATTCGCTTCAACGCCATGGTATTCAAAATATGTGTAAAAAAACAAATGGTATATAAAAAGGTTTTAAAATTTGGGCAACCCATTTCTTCCGGTTCGTAACTTATACGAGATGGTCACTATCGAAAAAAAGTAAAAGTCATTGTATCGTGATTCCCCTCTTTGGCTCCCACCTCCATATTCAGTATTTGGAAGGGGATCATTATCATCATTGGTTTGAATACTCTTATCAGCCATCCTGGCTGCCAATGGATCTACGCTTGCTAACCAGGCTTTATCTACATAGGTGGTACTCACATCATCAATATAATCGGTAAAGGTGTATCGGGCACCAAACTCGGCTCCAACGCTTATATCTCTGGTTATAGGATATTTAACACCTAAACCTAGTGGAATGGCCAACTGAATCCGTGAATATTTCTCGCGCCCTTCCATCAAACCTTGGCCTTCGGTACCAAGTGGCTGCAAAGAGACCCATTTCCCGGTTCCGCCGGGACCATCGTCCAATCCTTTGGGATTGAACCAAAAACCTGCAATTCCTGCAAAAACGTAAGTATTTATTGAAAGTTGTTTGAGTGAAAACTTTCTCCCTTTACGCAATGAATACCGATGAGTTACCGGCTCTTTAATGATTGAAAACTCCAATTGCGAACCAAATTCCACAATGGGTGAACGAAACGACAGGTTTCTATCTTTTCTGTAAATATTATCCGATTTGGCATCGTCACCACTTACCCAACCATAGGAAATGGATGTTTTAACAGCCAATGGTTCTAATACTTTAAATCGAAAGCCCGCATGTAACAACGGCCTTTGCGATGTAAAATTAAAATCAGTGATAAAATGAGAAGCATCTTTACCTCCTCCCAAATCACCCATAAATGAGGTGGAACCTATACCTCCAACTATTTCATAGCGGTTACGTTTCCACCGGTTCGATTGGGCTTGGGTCAATAATGGTAAAACAATTAATCCTGTTAAAATTAGCAGGTAACTTCTTTTCATAAAAATGCTATTTTTCAAAGAGAATCAGAACGTTAAAAATTATAAACTCTGTCCGGTCAAAAATAACAATAATTTCGTTATCCGACCAATCCTCTGATAAAAAATGATTTTAAATCGCTGATAAATATGATTAATGGGTTAATTTCGTTTATCAATTCCCCACATAAGTTTGTTCCGGAGTGTGTCGTAAAAACTCTGATTGCTTAATTTAACTAAAGCCACATTTTTTTCAGAACGCTTTACACGCACCTCAAGTGTTTTTTCAAAAACATACGAACGGGAATCGAGTGACAACAGGAATTTGCTGTCGCGGCTTTCAATTTTAAGCATCACCTCACAATGATCCGGAATAATGACGGGCCTTACCGTAAGATTATGCGAAGCTATGGGGGAAATAATCAGGTTTTGGGAATCGGGCGTAACAATAGGGCCACCCACGCTCATTGAATAAGCAGTAGAACCTGTAGGTGTGGCTACAATTAATCCATCGGCCCAATAGCGGGTCAAAAATACACCGTCGATGTAGGCATGAACCATGATCATGCTTGAGGTGTCGCGTTTATGTACTGTCAATTCGTTCAAAGCGTATGGCAGCGAGATTTCTGTTCTTGGATTTAACGAAACAGCCAAAACACTCCGTTCCTCAATCCTATAATTCCCGGAAATCAACGATTGAACGGCATGAGCAATCTCTTCGGGTGAAATGTCAGTTAAAAATCCAAGCCGTCCGGTATTTATGCCTAATAAAGGTATTTTTTGTAAATTAAAGGAAGCAAAAGCTTCTAAAAACGTGCCATCCCCTCCGATGGCGATCATGAAATCGATATCCTCGGGCATGGTTCCCGATCGGAGCAACCATTGATCCATCATTTCTACTCCCGAACAATGTGCCGCAAAATAATTCTGCAATTGTGGATGTACCCAGAACCGTATCCTATTTGAAATCATGGAGGAAACCAAAAGCTGCAATGCAGGTTTAAAATTCTCATGAAGTTGTTTTCCGAACAATCCTATTTTCACTGTTGGATGATTTAAATTAAACAGATTTGAACCCACCAAAATTAATTATTTACTGGCAATAACATAGAATTAACGTGCAAATCCTTGTGAATGCCCTTCTTCAAAATCACCCTTCTACAGATTATCCAATTCAATAGCTAACAGCCGATTAAAATGCTTTTCCAACATTCAAAAAGAATCCATGCTGTTTGAGTTGATTCATGGAGTATTCAAAACGGAGGATTAAATCGTAGTACGCCACCAAATCCACACCTACACCAAAACTGTATAATTGCGAGTTTGGCAAGCGGTTGGTTGCATTTGGATTCACATCATAAACATATCCCTGCTCAACAAAAGCGTTTACAAAAAGGCTGTAATGTATTTTATTGAATTTTTCCCATCCCCACGACTCTATATTCCTGACATTAAATGGAATAATGGCATATTTTAGGAACGCTCGTGCAGTTTCAAAATGTTGGCCATCAATCAAATAATATTCATCGGCCCGTAAGGTATATTCATATCCCAAAGCCCGTTCTGTAAAGTAAGGTTGTTTAAAAGGGGTTGAGAGTTTAAATGTCCCTCCAAATCCAGCAAACCAGCGATCTTCAAATTCTATATATTTATAAGCTGAGGCTTCAATATCAGCTACTCCGGCCATTTCATTTTTCAGTATTCCAAATCCGCTTTGCGAAAGGGTTACCTCTAAATTATAGCCACTTAGCGGATAATATTTATAATTCCTTTTATCAATTTCCAAGGTATAGTTAAAATTCAACTGTTGTCCATAATTACCAGACGTCCCAAGAAAATTCGGATTTAGGTGCAAAATGGTATCGGAAACTGCAACATAAGTGTATCCTATGTTAAAATGATGTTTCAAATACATAGATCTGCGATAAGAATAGGTAAAACGGGCATTTTGGAAACTTTGCCCGTACCTGGAATAATCTTTATAAAGGACGGGTTTGTCAGAAATTGTGTTGTATTGTACCTCTTTTAACCGGAACCAGTTAATTTCGGTGGTAATTCCATGGTTTGATGAACCCATAAATAAAGGGTTTTGATAAAACAACTGCAATTGTTCCTTATAACCCAAACGCACTTTCAGTTTAAGGGTTTCCCGTCGTCCCCTAAAATTGTTTTTTACCAGCAATATCCCATAATTGATGCGCGACCAGTCTTTGTTATTTAAAAAGGAACTAAGGTTTCGGTCAGCTTGTTCAAAAATAACGTAAGGCCATAAATACCAACGCTCCTCAACCACAATATATACTTTAATATACTTTTGGAAATCGTTGGTAGTATTGATATGGATAAAGTTAAATAGTGAAGTGTTAAAAAGATTGTCTTTGGTTTTCTGGATGGTTTGGTCCAACAGCTCGGAGTAGATGGTATCGCCTACATGAAAAGGAATTTCGCGGATAATGACCTTTTCTTTGGTTTTAACATTCCCGATAATAATAACCTCTGAAACAACCACAAAAGCCGTGTCATTAACAACCTTGTCCTTTTTACGATGTATTGCTTGCGAATGGAAAGGCAGGAAGCAAAATAGCCCAATTATACAACTTAAAAATAGTTTCACTTAAATGCTAAGGTATTTAAAGAAAGAATCCAGCCGGTCTTTCATGAGCCCGTCAAGTTCCTTGCTGGTTGAAAAAATCGATTTTATTTTATAATTGTACCGCTCAAAAGTTTGAATAACTGCAGACAAATCCGTACGGTTTGTTTTTATTGTTATTTCTGCCGATTCGGTGATATGAATGGAACGCACATAAAGGCTTAAAATTTTAACATCGTTCCCTTCTACAATTTGAGCTATCTCGCTTAAAGAATAGTCATTCGGTTTGAGTTCGAGCACTAAAATACCTCCGGGGTTTTCAGCCGACATTAAATGAGAAAATTCCTGAGCCAAATCGTTTAAGGTAATGATGCCCAGATACTTTTCGTCAAGTGATAACACGGGAATTAACGTGAGTTTAAACTTCGCTACCAAATCAGCTGCTTCATAGATGTGTTGATTCTCAAAAACAAAAGGACGGGGCAACGATAGGGTATGTTCCAAAACCGGAACCTCGGGATTGTTCATGTCAAAAATATCCATCTCGGAAATCAGCCCCAGGTATTCATCGTTGTCCACAATGGGCAAATGCGAAATGCGGAATACATCCATCCAGTTCAATGCCTCTGAAGCCTTGTCATTTTTATGAATGGCTGGTACAATTTCCGATATGAGTCCTGAAGCAATCATTGGCAGCGTTTATGTACGGATGACTGTAAAAATAGATAAAATTGAACATTCTTGTACTTTTGTTTGATAAATATGACATTTGGTACGGTTAATTTGTTGAACTGTTTATGGCAAAATTACATTTCAGGATTTTTGGTGAAGGCGCTCCCATGATAATTCTACACGGATTGTATGGCTCGTCGGACAATTGGGTTTCGTTGGCACGGGAATTAATGGCCGATTTTAAAGTCTATCTGGTCGATTTGCGCAATCACGGGGCATCGCCCCACTTGCCTGAACACAGCTACCCGGCAATGGTGGACGATCTGGTTGAATTCATGAACGACCAACACTTGTACCAAGCCATCTTGGTTGGCCATTCCATGGGTGGAAAAGTGGCCATGTCGTTTGCCGGATTGTATCCCGAAAAAGTTAAAAACCTGGTTGTAGTTGATATTAGCCCCCGCACCTATTCCGAAACCAACAGTGATAAGCAACTAAATGAACATCAACAGATTGTAACCGGATTATCTTCCATTGACTTAACAAAAGTTAACGACCGGCTGGAAGTTGATGCCCTTTTGGCGAATTTTGTTTCTTCAGAAAAAATCAGACAGTTTTTGATGAAAAATTTACACCGGAATAAAGACAAAACATTTCACTGGAAACTTAATGTACCTGCCATTGCAGCCCATTTACCATCGGTGCTCGCGGGTTTGGAAAGTGAGGCCTCCAATTTTGCCCATTTTCAACAACCTGTACTTTTTATCAAAGGTTCTGAATCGAACTATATCCAGGAAAATGATGTGTTTTTGATACAATCGCTGTTTAAAAACGTGAGGATTGTCACCATTGCCGGCGCCAGCCATTGGGTACATGCTGAGGCCCCCGAAGCTTTTCTGTTTGAATTGAAAAGGTTTTTACTTAGTTAACTTGCGTTCAGAGTAACCTGTAATGTAAAGACTAAACTTACAGCATCTTGTGAAGTATTACCATTTTTCCGCGAGTCACGGGGTGGCTTGTTGGAAAAACAGATGTTTTTATTCTTAGTATCAAATTGAGTCACCCCGTGACTTTCAACATTTTCCGGCAGACTCGCGGATTTTAGGGAGCCTCTGAAAAATCCTTACGGCTATTTGTTATAAAAATTTAATGCCCTGTTTATGTTTTTATTAACAATATTTTTTATATTAGCCTAACCAAATTACTATCAGGCGTAATGAAAACCAACGATTACACGTTATATAAAATATGGGGGGGTAAACCAGCCTCCTATTTCCATAGCAATACCCCGGTTTTGCTGCCAATTTCCGCTTTTATTAACTTCACAACTTTTCGGAATGGTAACCCTTATTTTTTGCAGACAGAAACCTCCAGTTTTGAATGTAAAAAAACAAGTATGGTGCTGTTTTACCCTATAAACTTAAGAATAATTGTTATGAAAAAACTACTTACTATTTGCTTATTTATCGTATTTGCAGTTAGCACCTTTGCACAGGAATACGAATACGTACCATTCCCTACCAAAAATGCAGTTTGGAGTGAAGTATTTTATTATTATGGTTCTTATCCATACCCCAACGATACCATGAATGTAATTTATGCGCTGTTCGATGAAGATACATTAATGTATGGAAAAATATATCATAAACTCTTTATGTTAACTGATTCGATTATTTCAAAAGAAAGGGCTATTCTTGATGGTTATATTACCGAAGAAAATAAAATAGTTTATTATGTAAGAGCCGATTTTATAAAAGGTGGAAAGATTTATGACTTTAATTTAAACATGGGTGATATGTTTGATTTCTATATGGGAGATGTGCCGGTCGTAAAAATTGATACTGTTTTAATTGAAAATACACTCCGAAAAAGATATTATTTATGGAGTGAGGATGGCCATTTAACATGGATTGAAGGAATAGGTTCACTAAGGGGACTCCTTTATTCTGTAACTTGGCCATTGAATGAAAATCATGATTTGCTATGTTATACATTTAACGATACCACTTTTTATTATAATGATAAGTTTGGCACCTGCTACCCTGATTACCCCGGATTATACACAACCATAAATGAACCAAAGCCCATTCAGGAACTTAATCTATATCCAAACCCTGTAACGGATTTATTGAATTATTCATTACCCGAAAAACCAGTTGGGGGTAAATTAAGAATTATTACAATAGATGGAAAAATTCAACTCCAAAAAATGATTCTGAATAAGAAGGGAAGCATAGATGTAGGTTTTTTGGAAAACGGAATGTATCAACTTATAATAAATACCAGCAACCAACAGGTCTTTACAAAAATATTTTTAAAAGCAGATAAAAAATGACCCCATTAATATTAATAAAAAGGAAACAAGAGGGAATATTTAGCAATTAGGACAACCAAATCAACTAATTACGATAAAATGGGGTACCACTTGTTTCCTTTCAAAAACTTTTCAAAATTATGAAAAAAAACTCATTTTTCGTGGCATTGTGGCTGTTATTCGCAACGGCCCATGCGCAAATTAGCCATGTAACCACCTTCGATGGTTATAGTTTTAACCAAACGCTAACAAAAGTCGTTACGGTTGATGGAACCGGATTTACCAAATTCAACCTGCCTGTTTATCCCGTGAATGCTATTCCCGGAGAACCAGAACTGCCGGTTAAGTATGTGCGGTTAATTATCCCCCCCGATCAGGATATTGCAGAACTAACCATTAAAACCGAAGAATTAGAAACCCATTACATTTCTAATCCGGTGTATCCCATCCAAAACCCGGCTCCCGTTGGAGAAGATTCTGAAGGTTTTGTAACCCCCAACCCCGGGATTTATAATTCTGACAACCCGTATCCTACTGAGGTGGTAAAATTGGTAAATACCGGTTATTTTAACGGGAATACCCAAATAGCCACTTTTGCTGTTTATCCCTATCAGTATTACCCTAATAGCAAAAAAATCATTGAATATAGTTCGATAACCTTTTCATTTGAAACCGAAAAAAAGACAAAAGATGCTAACTTACCGTTAGCACCAAATAAAGACAATGTGGCATTTTATAACAGTTTATTAAAAAACATGGTTGATAATCCGGAAGATATTGGAAAATACTCAGTTGAAACAACCAAAAGTACGGCAAAAACAGGGTTGCCATATTATGAATATGTAATTATTACATCGAGTACCTTAAGTAGTTCCTTTAACGATTTTATTGTCTGGAAAAGACTGAAGGGTATCAATATCGGGTTGGTTACTTATCAGGATATCCGGACCAATTACCCGAGTGGTGATTTAACAAGTGGAATTAACGATATTCCGGGAAGCATCCGCCAATACTTAATGGATGCCTGGCAACAGGGTACTACCTATTGTTTGTTGGGAGGTGATATGAATACGCTACCCGGCAGGTATGGATGTGGTGAATGGGATACATGGCATTATTTTGGTGATGATGACTATCAGGATCACATACCTACTGATTTATATTTTTCAGATCTTAATGGAGACTGGGATGTGGATAATGATATCTATATTGGAGAACCAGATGATAAACCGACAGAACCCTACAATACAGGAGACAATGTTGATTATGAACCTGAAATATTTGTAGGTAGGTTATTATGTGCCACCTCAGTTGACATACAAACCTGGTTTCAGAAAGTAAAAAAATATGAAAATAACCCAGGTAATGGAGACTTTGGTTACTTGGGGAAAGTATTATTTACTGAGGCCGATGGAATTGGGGGTTCAACCCAACAACAACAGATTTATTGGGAAACTCAATTTACTTTTTTGCATGAACTAAACAGTGGTAACGATCCCAATCCTACATATCCTAATGGATCGGATGTTATTAGTACAGCCAATAATTTATATGGTTTTATGAGCTGGTTTAACCATGGCGGTGCCAATTCAGTTTCAATGATGACAAGCGGTTTAAATAATTATTCTCTGTCGGTTATTTCATGTAAGGATGATTGGGATATTTTCCATAATGACCCCGACATAATTGAAAGTGGTAACGGTTTTGATAATTTAACCAATTTTAACCATCCTTCCATTGTTTATACAACAAGTTGCGATAACAATCCGTTTGATGATTTTGGTACCGATGTCGGCTATTTTAACATGGCTGAAGGGTTTACTACAAAATTCAATGGCGGAGGTCCGGCATATTTAGGTAATTCGAGGTATGGGCTTACTGATTATGCTCCCTGTTTAATGAGTGCTTTTTTACAATCTATCCAAACCGAACCAGGTTATATTGAACCCCCATATAGTCTTCAGTTAGGAGTATCGGAAGCAATTTCTAAAGAAATCTATCCACAGCATTATGTGTGTCTTTCGCATAATTTAATTGGGTGCCCTGAGATTCCTTTCTGGAGAAACACCCCCCAAACCATGTATTTATCGGTAGATTATACCAACAACCGAATCCGAATCTTAACGCAATCTGGAAGCCCATTATGTTATGCAAAAGTGTCATTTAATTATGGCGGCACCTATTATTTTGAAGAAACCGATTATTATGGCTATGCCAATGCCCCTTACGACTTAACCGAAGCCCACGAGGTGGGAGCAAGTTACCCGGGTTACCTGCCCGTTTATACACAGCATGTTACCAATTACCCTTATTGGTCAGAAGCCAACCCCATCCGTGGTAACGTATTTGTAGAAAGTGGTAAATCAATAACCATGGTGGGAAACCTTACCATTCCGAAATATTCAAAATTAATAATTGAAGATAATGCCACTGTTACTTTGTATAGCACATTTATATTAAACTTAGAGGGTGATATTGAACTACGGGGTACTAACTCAAAACTAATCATTCAAGGGACATTAAATATTAAGAATAACTCAACCATATCTGGCCAGGGGTATGTTCAACTATCAGGAGCAACTGTAAATGCAGAAACGGGTTCCTCCTTAACCTTTACCGGAGTTGGTACCACAACTAAAATGGTTGAAGTGAATGCAGCAGTAACCTTCTCCCCAAACCTCACTTCTGTTTCATTCTCGAACGGTAAAATTGTGATGAACAACAGCACCTCGCGCTTAAAATTCGATGGTCCCACTTCTACTGTTGCATTTAACAATGTTTTAGTAACTTCAGCTACCGGCTCTTATTTAGGTAACGCGGGCATTACTATTTACAACATTCCCAACATTACTGCCCAAAACAGCACCTTCGAATACAACAAATACGGGTTATACCTCATGCGTACCAGTAACCACCCTAGGGCCATTATCGATAATTGCACCTTCCGTAATTGTTACGACGGCTTATTGGTTTATAACAGCGGTGCAACAATAACAAACAGTGAATTTTCAAATAACAGCGATATGGGTATCTATTGTCTCTCAATGGATCAAACAAGTGCCTGCTATAATGTTACAAGTTCAACAAACACCAATTACGGGTTGTACTACGAAGGCTCCTCTACATCAAGTTATTCAATGGATTATTGCAGTGTGTCAACCAATAGCAATGGTATTTACACCCAGGGGCCTTTAACTGCCGATATTAGCTGTTCATCGTCCGTAAATAACACCAATTATGGGATTAAAGCCTATAATAATTCAAACCTTGTTATGCAGGGATGTGATTTTCACGGCAATAAAATAGCAATCCAGGGTGATGGTTCATCCTATGGAAATTATGACAATTATTTTACCCTTAACAACGGGTACAACGATTTGCGTGATAACGGAACCACAGGTTCCTGGTGCATTTATGGTCGATTTTGGGCTTTTGGAACTTATCCTTTAACTGTTGCAGCCAATAATAACCGATGGAAAACCAGTGGTGGATCTCCTGTAATTAACGCCGATTACCAGGTTTATGCTGAATATGATTTCCCGCTTACCATTACCGACAACTCACCAGAAAGCACATATTCACTTTGTAACGTACCCGAATCTTTAGTTGAAGGTTCAGCACTGAATTCAGAAGGCTATTCTGATGCAGGTGTTTATATGGAAGTTACCACCTCTTTGGGTACACAACCGTTAAACGAAGCCGTTGAAACTATTTTGAATGAAAATGAAAAAACAGGTACCGTTTATAATGACAATACCCGGTTTGAGTTGTTATCGGAAGTACTCAATAACAGCTTCAAAAAACCCAATGTCAATGAAAAGTGGTATATCCATTATGCGTATAAGGAATTTAAAAAATTGACAGGTAGCATTAAATATGATACAAAAAACATCGAAAAAGCCTTAAAAGCCATCCGGAAAATCAATAAAGATTACCAGAAGTTCGAAGACAAAAAAATTGATTTTGGTTGTATTGTTGATGAAGCCCTTTTGCTGGATTATTCAGGAAACTTTGACGAAGCTATATCTTTATTACAGGCTTCACAATCGTTATTAAACAACGATGATGCCATCTATTTCGATGAGTTAATCTGTAAAATAAATTTGAACAAAAAAGTGAACGATGGCGCTATTGATGATGATATTGTTGAAGCCTATAACGAATGCTCCTGTTCAAAAGATTCAGAAAAATCGGGGAGTATAAACGGTATCGGCAACGGACAACATGCCCAAACAGGAACCATCCTTTCTGTTGACGGTATTTCGTTAAGCGTGGTGCCGCACCCGGTTACCGGCACTTCCGAAATCCGGGTAACCGGGCTGGCCGAAACCGCCACCCTGACTGTTTATAACAGCCTGGGTGCCGTGGTAATCCGGCGTGAAGTTACCAGTGAAAGCACAACAATGAAAATCACCCGCAACGAGTTAAAACCGGGCATATACCTGGTTAACCTGAACCAAAACGGTGCCCCCGTCCAGACTCTGAAAATGGTGGTGCAATAACTACCAGCCTAACCTTTTTAGCCACCGGATGCTTGGAGTCATCCGGTGACTTTATTGCTAAACACAAACAACCCCGGCAAGTTGCCGGGGTTGTTTTCTATCATTCAACGAAAAAAAGTCATCGGTTTAAGAATTGGTAAATGAAAATGCGGAAACGTAAATAAAATTGCCGAAAGAAAAAATGGCAGCGGGGTGGGGGATTTTGTTAGCCTCCATAGAAAAAATTTTAGTGGCTTAGGAATAAATTGTATCACCGGGTGAAAAAAATTTATCGGCCCAGGGAATGTAATAAACACCTTAGGCAGGACCAGAACAATCCAAACAGTACCCTATTTCCGTGAGTCACGGGGTGGCTTGTTGTGAGTCACCCCGTGACTTTCAACATCTTCCAGCAGGCTTGCGGATTTTAGGTATTACCTAATATCCGCAACAGGAAAGCTAAAAACTTGGTAGTCACCGGATGACTCGCGGATTCAAGGTGTTAAATGGAATGTTAGAAAATTGGAAAAATAGGGAGAAAGGTATTTGGATAAAACCCTATCTGCCATTTTTCCAATACCCCGGTTTTTCTTAAAAAGAAATTGATAGAAACAGAATATCAGCGCGTTAACCCGGATTGTACTCGCGTTAGTTTGTAAGTGAAGGAGCCGTAATCTCGACATGAATATCATCAACAATAAAATTTCCTTTCATCTTCAAAAAGAGTTTACTTATTGTAATCACATCCTTCTGGCAGTAATCGGCAATCTTTGGTAAATCGCCCTCTTCCCAATAGATTTTATTCACCTGGCTGCCGTCGAACTGGTTTTTTGGCGAAGGGATATTAAAAATGGCAGCCAGTAAATCAAGCGATGTATAGTGCTTGATATCACCAAATTTCCACAATTCCATGGTGTCAATGTGGTTCACTTCCCAAGGTTTCTTGCCTGCAATGTCTAAAATTCGGGGAAGTTTGACTTCATTCACCAGCATGCGGCGCGATATGTACGGAAAATCGAATTCTTTACCATTGTGCGCGCAAAGCAAATGACGATCCCGGTTAAAATGGTTGTTGAGCAAAAAGGCAAAATTCTCCAACAAGTGCTTTTCATCGTGTCCGTAAAACGATTTTATCCTTAATACCCGTTGATTATTCTGCCCTACAATAAATCCCACCGAGATGCAAATAATTTTACCAAACTCAGCCCAGATGGCCGCCTTTTCATAAAGTTCTTCGGCGGTTTTTTCTTCTTTCTCGATGTACCAACGCATTTTTTTTGCCCACAGGTCTTTAAACCGATCGTCCAAATCGGAATAAAACTGGCTTTGAGCGGCCGTTTCAATGTCTAAAAAAAGAATGTTTTCCTCTTTGATTTTTTCGAGCATACTCAGTTTTCTTTTTCGAGGTTCATTTTCACAATCGAGGTCAAAATATCGATCGCCACCTTATTGTGACCCCCTTGAGGGACGATCAAATCAGCATACCGTTTGGTTGGTTCAATAAATTGCAGGTGCATGGGTTTTACCGATTGGTGGTACCGTTCAAGAACCACGTCCACGGTCCGGCCCCGTTCAATAATGTCACGGTTAATAACCCGGATCAGCCTGTCATCGGCATCGGCCGAAACAAATACTTTAATGTCGAACAAATCGCGGAGTTTTTGATGCCCCAGTATCAGAATCCCCTCAACAATAATCACTTTTCTTGGTTCAATGGTGTTGGTTTCTTTCGCCCGGGTACATGTCAGGTAACTATAAACGGGTTCTTCTACCGGAACCCCCGATTTAAGCTTTGCCACGTGGTCGGTCAGTAAATCGAATTCAATGGCATCGGGATGATCAAAATTGATCTTTTGGCGCTCCTCCAATGGCAAATGCCCACTGTCTTTATAATAAGAATCCTGCGTTACTAAGGCAACTTCGTTCGCGTTAAGGCTCCCCATTATTTTTTTTACCACCGTAGTTTTACCTGAGCCGGTACCTCCTGCAATTCCTATGACCAACATTGTTTCAACGAGATTTATTTTGTTTGATTTCTTCGGCCAAGATACGATTTTTCAGCCCAAAAAAAATAACAAAAAGGAGGAAATGATTCACAGGCAGAAATCCAGAATCACAAAAGCCGGTAAAAATTGTTGATGGAAAATCCCCTTTTAAATTTGGGTATGTTTTTTACATTTGCTCCAAATTAAATTCACTTACATGAATAGTTTATACCCGCTCAAGTTTAAACCCATCCTGAAAAACAAGATATGGGGAGGATCGCGATTAAAAACGGTGTTGAATAAAAATGCCGACGACCATAATAAAGTGGGCGAAAGCTGGGAGGTTTCATCGGTAGAAGGAGAACTATCGGTGGTTGCCAATGGCTTTTTGGCCGAAAACAATATTGAAGAATTGATTGAAATTTACATGGGCGATTTGGTGGGCGAATCGGTGTATGAACGGTTTGGTACCCAATTCCCCCTTTTAATCAAATTCATTGATGCCAACGATTATTTGTCCATCCAGGTACACCCCGACGATGAATTGGCCGATGAAAGACATGGTTCGTCCGGAAAAACCGAGATGTGGTATATAATTGATGCGGTAAAAGATGCCGAATTGATTGTTGGGTTCAATCAACAAATGGATAAAGCCAAATACCTGAGCTATTTTGGGTCGGGCCGCTTGCGCGATATTGTCAACTTTGAAAAGGTACAACCCGGCGACGTCTTTTTTATGCCGGCCGGCCGTATCCACGCCACAGGGCCTGGAATTTTATTTGCTGAGATTCAGCAGACCTCCGACATTACCTACCGCATTTACGATTGGGACCGCCTGGGGGATGATGGCAAGCCTAGAGAATTGCATACAGAACTGGCGGTGGATGCCATTGACTATGAATTCCACAATTCGTTTAAAACAGCATACCAAGTACTGAAAAACAAGAGCAGCGAAATAGTTAAATGCCCCTATTTCACCACGAACTTTTTAAATTTTGACAAACCTTTAGAACTAGAGTATCATTGGCTCGATTCGTTTGTGATTTATATGGCTATGGAAGGAAGTGCAACCATCCGGTTTGATACGGATGAAACACCTGTAAAAATTAGCAAAGGGGAAACGGTTTTAATACCTGCTGATTTGAAAGAAATCAGGCTTATCCCGGAAACAGAGAATGTAAAGATTCTTGAAGTGTATATTGAAGAAGAAGGCTCTATTCTAAATAAAGGTTGATAGTTTTGAAAATAAGGTAATAAGGTTATTATCATTAGTTTAAAATATCCTACTAAGGTTAATTTTTAAAAAATAAGGTTTTAAAACCACCATGAAAACCTTATTTCGATTTTTTCAACCTTAGTAGAAATAAGGTTCTCATCAGTTAACAACCTTATTAGTGGTAGGTTTTGTAAAGTAATCACATTTTTAGACCAGGTTAATTCTAATAATCACACGCTAATTAGAAAAGAGCCAAGAAGAATAATGGATGACCTAAAATAGAAATCCCATGAACGGACAAACCATCATGGGATTTCTATTTTGAGTTATTCCTGTTTTTAAATATGAATCGCCTCGCCATAAGCAGCAGCGGCAGCCTCCATAATGGCTTCGCTCATGGTTGGGTGCGGATGAATGGCTTTTATCAGCTCATGGCCTGTAGTTTCAAGTTTTTTAGCTACCACCAATTCGGCAATCATCTCGGTTACATTGGCTCCAATCAGATGCGCACCTAAAAGTTCCCCATACTTCTCATCAAAAATAAGCTTCACAAAACCATCTTTAGCCCCGGCAGCGCTGGCTTTTCCTGATGCGGTAAATGGGAATTTCCCTACTTTAATTTGGTAACCGGCCTCCTTGGCAGCTTTTTCGGTCATACCCACCGAACCAATCTCAGGGGTTGTATAGGTACATCCGGGAATATTGCTGTAGTCCACGGGGTGGGCATCCAAACCGGCAATTTTCTCAACGCAGGTAATCCCCTCTGCCGAAGCCACGTGGGCCAGTGCCGGGCCATGAACAATATCACCAATGGCGTAAACCCCTTCCACGTTGGTACGGTAAAAACCGTCCACTTTTACTTTTCCTTTTTCCACGGCTACTCCCATTTCTTCCAGCCCAATACCTTCAATATTTGGAGTAATCCCCACTGCGGAAAGCACCACATCGGCTTCCAATTGATCCTCTCCTTTTTTGGTTTTAACAAATACTTTGCAGGTTTTTCCGGAAATATCCACCTTTTCAACCGAAGAGGCTGTCATTACATTGATGCCAATCTTTTTAAAAGAACGCTCCAACTGTTTCGATACTTCTTCATCCTCGTTGGGTACAACATTGGGCAGAAATTCTACCAAGGTAACTTTGGTTCCAATGGTGGCATAAAAATAGGCAAATTCGCTGCCGATGGCCCCTGAACCCACAACCACCATACTCTCTGGTTGTTTATCAAGTGTGAGGGCCTTGCGGTAACCAATGATTTTTTTACCGTCCTGAGGCAGATTGGGTAATTCTTTGGAACGTGCCCCGGTAGCCAGAATAATATGCCTGGCAGTAACCTCGCTCTTTTTACCGTCGGCATTGGTAACCTCCACCGTATTTTTTGCTTTGAGTTTTCCAAACCCCTGGATCACCTCAATTTTGTTCTTTTTAAACAAAAATTGGATTCCTTTGCTCATGCCATCGGCTACGCCACGGCTGCGTTCTACCATTTTGGTAAAATCGGGTTTGGCATCTCCTGAAAGAGCAATGCCATAATCGGCGGCATGTTTCATATATTCAAAAACCTGCGCACTTTTAAGCAAACTTTTGGTAGGAATGCAACCCCAGTTTAAACAAATACCACCTAATTCGGCACGTTCAACAACGGCTGTTTTTAAACCCAATTGCGAAGCCCTGATAGCGGCAACATATCCGCCAGGCCCGCTCCCTATAATCAATACATCAAAATTCATGTTTGTTTATTTTATGCCTTGCACGATGCTTTGGCAGTTTTGCACTATAAACTATTCAAATTAAAAGATGTTCACTAATATTTTAAATCAATTTCGTTTAGTTAGCAGAAAAGAATATTTTAATATCAGGTAGTCAGTATCGAGATATGAGATTGAGAGATACGAGACACAAGATAATGTGCAAATTTGATGATGGGCCAATTTACTCACCTCCAATATTCCAACAATTTAGCAATTCAACCTTGATACCCTGTAACCATTTAACCTAACCATAAACTGAATCCGTAATCTGCTCATTTGATTGCCTGTTTCTTCGCTCATAGACCATTTTAATCAATTTTGCCAGAAAAAAGATGAATGACAGCGTAAAAATGATTGCTGCCCCCGTGGGGATTCCTAACCAGAACGAGCCTGCTAACCCAGCCATTGTTCCTACAAAACTAATGACAATTGAATAAATGATGATGCGTTTAAAGTTGTTTGAGAACAGGTTAGCCGTGTTTTGCGGAAGGGTAAGCATGCTCATGACCAGAATAATGCCGGCAACTTTAATATTCATCACTATCCCCAAGGCGATAAGTAAAATCATGGTATAGTTTAGAAAATTAACAGGGGCTTTCTGCGATTTGGCAAAACCTTCGTCGAAGGCAAAAAACAAAATGGGACGGTAGAACACCGAAAAGAAAATTACAACAAAAGCCGCCAATACTGCCATTACCCATAATTCAGAAGCGCTAACCGTAAGAATACTTCCAAAAAGGTAACTCATCAGGTTGGGGGTAAACCCCGGGGTAATATAAACAAAGATAATCCCAATGGCCATTCCTAGGGACCAAAGGATTCCGATGCTTGAATCGTTCCTGACATTTCCTTTTTTCGAAATCCATTCGATACCCAATGCCGAAATCATGGCAAACAGCGTGGCTCCCAGAAATGGCGGCATCCCAAAATAAAAAGCCATACCAATACCTCCAAACGATGCATGGGTAATTCCACCGGAAATAAAAACCATCCGCTTGCTGACGATATAAGTTCCTAAAACCCCACAAATAATGCTTGACAACAACGCAGCCATAAAGGCATGGTTGATGAACGTATAACTGAAAAGATCAATAATTGCTTGCATGGATTATAATTTATGAGGTGCCAAAACCTGGTGAGGAACCTCGCCATGAGTAATCAGCTTGATGGGGCAATTGTAATGGGTCAACTGCTCCTGAGTAATTTTGTTCGATTGGTGGTAATGCAGTTTCCGGTTCACACAGGCAATGGTTTTTACATGGCTCGAAATAATTCCTAAATCGTGCGACACCATTAAAATAGCCATATTTTGGTTCAATGATTTTAACCACCCGAAAAGTTCATGTTCAAACTGATTGTCAACAAAGGTGCTGGGTTCGTCCAGGATCAACAATTCCGGCTGGTTCATGAGTGCCCGGCAAAGCAACGCCCGCTGCATCTGTCCACCCGATAATCGCCCGATAGATTTATTCTTTAAATGAATGATACCCGCCTGTTCCAATAATGATAAGGCATATATTTTATCATCGGGGTTGAACTTTTTCCACAGTCCCTTTTTCCCTGCCAAACCGGAAAGTACCACATCAAAAACCGAAATGGGAAAATCCTTATCAATAGGATTAATCTGAGGCAGGTATCCTATTTTTGAAGACTTAATATGATATCGGATGCTCCCTTCCCAATAAGGAATCAGTCCCAGGATGGTGCGTATCAACGTGGTTTTTCCGCCACCGTTAGGGCCAATCACTCCAACAAAATCGTTGGGAGCTATTTCGAAGGTAACATTTTCCAACACCTTTTGAGTTTGGTAACCCACGGATAGGTTTTGAATTGCTACTAACGGATTATTCATTTTGAGGTATTTAAAAAAATGGAAAAATGGGAAAATGGGGGTATGGGAAAATGGGATTTCCCAGAAGCGCAAAATTGGTAAACTAAAAAAGCTGATTGCATATTATACTATTTTTCTTGGTGTAGCTTGTTTTCTACGACTTTATAAGATTAATAAGTCCATTTTCTACTTTGTAATGGAGGTTATTCAACTCTTCAAATTCATTTTCAGATAATTGGTTAGCCTTGTTAAAACTATAAATCGAGGAGAAATACTCACTACTTGAACCTAATGAATAATTCAAAAAAACCAAATATTCTTTGGTACTTTTTCTACCATAACCTTCAGCAATATTCCTGCTTATGCTTTGCGAAGCATCAATACAATTTCCCATTGTTTTCTTTAGTTCAAAAGGTTGTTTTGTTAGAATTTTACAGGTTAAAACATATAATTCAATTGCATCCTGCCATACAATAAGGTTGCAAAACCCTTTATTTGAATTCCATTTACCCATTTTGAAGTATTAAGTGTTCATTTCTTATTAATAATCTTACCAAAAAACTTAAAATTACCCAGCTTTCCGATACCCCAATTCCCCTTTTCCTCATCTTCCCAATTTACCAGCAACAAAAAAACAACCCCTCGTTATTCGTGCATTTCAGCAAACGCCTCCCCAAACTCCTTCATGGTATTGAACCAATCGTAATCCAAAGGATTCATGGAAACCACTTTCCCGTTGATTTGGCTGGCAATGGTACGGGCTTGGGCGTTGCTAAATTCTTTTTGTACAAACACCATTTGAATATTATTTTGAGTAGCAAAGTCAATAATGTTTTTTAATTTGTCAGCCGTAGCCTCTTTTCCGTTGTGCTCAATGGCCACCTGATGCAACCCATAATCGCGGGCTAAATAAGTCCATACCGGGTGATAGACAATAAAACTGGTCCCCTGGGCATGTTGCAACTGACTGCTGAGTATTTGATGCACAGAGTCGCATTGGGTTGTAAACCGTGAATAATTTTGTTCCATTTCTGCCAGATGCTCCGGATATAATCCGGATAAGGCCCTAAAAATATTGGTGGCTTGTATCTTAACCAATTCCGGAGAGAGCCAGATGTGCGGATTGTAAACTTCTTGATGGTGCGCGTGTTCCTTGGTTGCTTCGGTTTGCGTGGAATCATCGGAGACAAAAGAAACTCCCAAAGAGGTGTCAAATACTTTCATATCGGGTGAAACCGAAACCAGTTTTTCCATCCAGGCGCTTTCAAAGGTGATTTGTCCAATCTTAAAATAGGCCGACGATTTCGACAAAGCTTTCATCTGCAACGGGGTAGGCTCATAGGTATGCGGATTCCCTCCAGGAGGGATCATTACATTCACCTCAAGCCAATCGCCAGCAATCTGGTTAACAAAAAACTGCTGAGGAATAATGCTCACTGTCACTACAGGTTTTTCCGGTTTTGGAGCATTTGAGATGCAACCTGTACCTATCCACACAACTAAAACGAATACTGATACCGGGAATTGTTTCATCTTTTTGAATTTAGAACGACAAAATTAAGAAATAAACGGAAGTACAAACAGAGTGGCGATTTGTTTTATAAAGCCAGCATGTATAGCATCAAAATTTTATAAACCTCACATCGCAACCAATTGTTAAAAAAATCATCTACATACCTGAATGAACTAAACCATAAAAACAGAAAACTATGAAACATTTACTTGGCCTCATGTTGATTATCTGCACCTACACAGGTTTCGCCCAGGATAAAATTGTAAAAACAACCGGTGATGTAGTAAACTGTAAGGTTTCAGAGATTCTTTCCGATGAAATAAAATATTATTATACCGATAATCCAAAAATAATTTTTGGTATTGATAAAACTCTGGTTGATAGAATTGAATTTGCCACTGGCGAAACAATCAAAATTGACGGGAACAGTTTCGATAATTCTGAATATTATGCCAATCAAAGGAAAAGGGCATTAAAAATAAATTTTCTGTCGCCTTTACTGGGAAGTACAGAATTGGTTTATGAGCAAAATATCAAACCCGGTAAATCATGGGAAACTGCCATTGGTATCATTGGGCTTGGTTTTGATACTTATGAGCTTAACAGCCAAGGTATTTATGGCAAGCTGGCTTATAAATTTATGAGGACTCCCAATTTTTATACCCAAAGAATGCACTATGCCCACATTATGAAGGGAGCTTATTTTGCCCCCGAACTTGCCTTCCGGTATGCAAAGTACGATTACGAGGATTGGGATTATTACAATGGAGGGAATACGACAAGAAAAGAGGATCTAGCCCTGGCATTTACTTTAAAATTCGGAAAACAATGGGTTTTTGATGATGCTTTGGTGGTAGATACTTTTTTTGGTGTGGGTTATGGTTTTAGTAAAGATAATAAAGAGTCAATACCTTATGGTTTTGCTGTATTCGATAATGAATTTCCAATTGCATTAACATACGGATTACGAATTGGTTGGGCCTTTTAAGATTGAAAATGGAATTATCATCAATCAATAATCCCCATACGCTCCATTAAAAAAGAGGCATTCATATTTTTTGTGACCCCGGGCTGCAGTTTGTAATCAAATTGCAGCTCGTTGTTTTTAATGGCCACTTCAAAACACAAGGCTTTGAATACCTGGGGCTGTTGTTCTGCCAAACGGGCTAATTCCAGATCGTGGGTAGCCACCAATCCGTAAGCATTTTTCCGGGTAATTTTTTTTACAAACCCAATAGAACCTTTGCGCTTATCCTCGGAGTTTGTCCCGCGCAGAATCTCATCCAGAATAATGAACAGTTTTTCACCTTTATCCAATTCTTGCGCAATCCGCTGCAATCTTTTCAGTTCGGCAAAAAAGTACGATTCATGCTTCATCAACGAATCCTCGGTACGCATGCTGGTAAACAATGGTAAAGGAGTGAATACCATTTTGGTGGCACAAACAGGTGCACCACAGCCCGCCAAAACCAAATTCGAAGCAATGGTCCTTAAAAATGTACTTTTCCCGGCCATGTTTGCTCCCGTGATGATGGTATAACGTTGTGAATCATCAATATTGAAGTGGTTACATACACGGGTTTCTTCATCCAATAAGGGATGCCCCAATTCTTCGGCAGTAAATTCAAAGCACTCATCGGCCAGAAGCGGGAAAATGTATTCCGGGTGATTAAAACGGAAATTCGCCAAACTCATCAGGGCATCAAAATAGGCAACTGTTTTTTGCCACTCTTCAAAATCCATTTGATGTGTCCGTTGCCACTTTTCAATACGCCACAAACATTGCCAATCCCAAAACAAAAGGCTGTTCAGCAGAATACCAATCAGGATGTTGTTCCTATTATCCAACGCATCAAGCAGGGTTGTCAATTGTTGAATCTGCTTGCTGACAGGAAGGGCATTTTTAAATAATTTTTGATGAAGTTCTTGGGTTAAAGAGGCTTGGGGTTTGATATTTTCAATGAGTTTCATCAATTGCAGCATTTTTTTCAATTGCAAATGACCCGACGAAAGTAGCGCATAACGTTTATTAAATTCCTTTAAACCAACACCCACGCAGCCAAGATTGAAAATCATCAGGTAAATAAACACAGTCCAATTCACCCAATTACCTATAACCAAAGCCAATACCGTAAAATTTAGCAGAGGCCAAAGCCACAGTAAAGCGGCAAAAACTCTTTTTGACTTAAAGAACGAGGGTTGGGTCAACCACTTTTCAATAATTTCTTTTTCGTTTTCTCCTGTTGGATAAAGCCTGCCAAATGCCCCGAATGATTGCCGGAACTCCACATCCGGAGCCAATTCTTCAATGGATTGCTGTTGTTTTAAGATAATTTGAGTGGGTAATGGGGTTTCCTTCAACCAAAAAGCCAGCAACTTTTTCCCTCCTTGGGTTACAGTCCGGTTCAGAAATTGAAACAGCGAACCCGGACCAAACAAATCAATATCATACGAATAAACATGTCCCACATCAATAAACCCGTTACCTCCATCGGATCCGCTAAAATCACCCAGACAACTTTTTAACTCCAATTGATTAATCTCCAACAATTTCAACAAATAACCGCGTTTATCTTCCACCCGCTTATGCCATTTAATGAAAACAAAAAAGACTATCAAAAAGGCTGCCCCAACAGATGCCCCTAACCACGAAAACACTGGATAAAGCCAAATCCATGAAACCAAGCTGCATGCAAAAACCAGCAATCGTGAAAAAGAAAGCACGAAATGCTTTTGCTGTATCGAGGAAAGGCTTTTTGTTAAAACATCTATACGCTGTTGATATATCTTTGCTTGTGAACGTCCCATCTTAAATTTATTCAAATGTTCTGGCCATTATCGCCACTGAAATGAATCCGCTGCTAAAACTAATTAAAACTGGAAAAAGGAATCTTACTCTTGATGAGCCGAATCGTTCAATTCAAAAAGCAGTTTCATGTCGCGCCGTTTCCCAAATTCATAATAATCTTCGGGAATAACACGCCAATTGCTGGCCTTAACAGGTTTTATGGAAGGATGCGATTCTATCCATTTCATCACATAGTACCTTAAATCATACTCCGAAACTTTAACAATCCGTTGATTTAGCTCTTTGTCGGACAAGCCTACACCAACTGTTAAATGACCGCCGCCGCCATTTCCCTGGTAGGAATTCACTGCCACCGAATAGGTTGAATCGGCATAAAAAGCCTGTCCATTGGAAAAACCGAGGATTTTGATTTTACCCCCGTCAGGTTTTGAAACATCCACTAAATAATCGATGCCTGAAGCCGAGGAAAAATTGTAGTATTTATTCTTAAACCTCACCTGCCCGGTGGCATCGGTTTCAAGTTTTAATAAATGATCGTTGAAACTGCTCATTTGGTTAAACCACAACGCGTAGGAATATTCCAAATACTTGTCAATCTCGCCCCCAGTTAACGAAAGGGTATAAAGCAGGTTTTCATATTTATACAGCTTAAACAAATCGCCCACTACCACAGGGCCTTTTTCAACTTGAGTGCGGTACGAAAGTGGGGAACAGAAGGAAACATCAGCCTTCGAAACTTCCATTTGAACATTCTGTATCAAATCAATAAAAGCACTATTGCCAAAATAGGCATCTTTGGAATCCACAGCCTCGGTAAATTCACCAATCTGCCTCGATACATAGTTTAAAATTGTATTTGACGAGGATTGAAAAGTAGCCATAAATAAAGAATCGATGGGGCGGTCATTCATTTCAACCACTTTTGCATCAATTAGCTTTTCATAGGTACCCTTCGAATGGTTTTGTTTAAATTTAATGTTGATGGCGGCAACTGCTCTGGCATGGCTTCTTGGATCGAGCAACAAGACGGTATCACCTTGTATATTCACCACTTTTTCGTTGTAAAACTTATGATCGTGCCCTGCCAAAACCAGATCGAATCCCGGAACCTGCTGAGCCACCAGCTTGGTTGCATTTTCATTCATGAACACAGTACCATCTGCATTTTCATAGTTATAATCAACGCCGGAATGAAACAATCCAACCAGTAAGTCCGGTTTTTCCTTTTCCAGAATGATGGGCACCCACTTTTTAGCGGTTTCCACCATATCGTCGAACCGCATGCCGCTCCAAAGATTCTCGGGCAACCATTTGGGGATTCCGGGAGTTATTAATCCCAACACAGCAATTTTAATCCCTTTCCGTTCAATGATGGTATAAGGTTCAAAATAGGGCTCCCCGGTACTGGTATTCACGGCATTGGCAGCCAGGTAAGGGCATTTTAGCTGTTTCCGGAACCGATCATACACCGCGTGGCCCGTTTCAATATCGTGGTTTCCCACGGAAGCGGCATCGTAGTCCATAAAATTAAGCACATCGGCAGCAATATGTGCCGAAGTTGTATCTTCATAATTGTAATAATAAACCGTAGGTTGCCCTTGAAGCAAATCACCATTGTCCAATAAAATTACTGCATCGTTTCCATGCGTTTGCCTTTCCGATTGGACGAAAGAATACACATGGGCCAACGAATTACCTGAGGGTCTTCCTTCCACATAATTAAATGGGAAAAAGGTTCCGTGAACATCCGTGGTCTGGTAAATATATAATTCTGCCGATTCAGGCTTTTTGGGTGTACATCCCGAAAAAGTCAATCCTGCCAAAAGAATTAAAACGAACAAACGTGTAAGCTTTATCATCATAGTAAAAAATTTATTTTCTTCAAGGCACGAAGTTAACAATTTAAACCCGTTCCAAATAGTTAGATGCATACAAACAAAAAAAATAGCAGCCCTTTTATTAAAATAATAATCCATATACCATTGATTGACTGTGTGTAATAAAAATAATTTTTGGATAAAATCAAATTAGAACGGTTCTATGATTTTTTTCATTGCAAAACAAAACAGGAATATTACTTTTGTGTTGCTTAACATTATTTTACAGCATGTTGCCAAAATTCTTATTAGCAGACAATAGCCAAGATTCCTTAGGCAGGTTATTCGTGGTTCACACCGAAGAGCCCCGGTTTATTTTAGAAGGAACTGATGATGATTCATTTGAAGAGCAAAATTTACATTGGATAGATGAACCAACTATTGACAATCAGTCTATTGAAACCCTTTTGAATCAGGCACAACAATTCTTAGAAGAAGAGCTTTTGAATCAGGAAGCACTTTACGATGAAATAATCAGAGAAAACTCATTAACATAAAAATTCAATTTTAATTTATATGAAAGAAGCAGTTGCTATTTTGTGCGCCGGAGGTCCAGCCCCCGGCATCAATACCGTTATTAGTTCCGTAACTAAAATATTTTTGCAAAACGGTTACGATGTGTTGGGTATCCATGGCGGGTATAAAAGTTTGATTGCCAACGAACCTGAATTTGACTACCTCGATTTTGAATTTGCCGACTTGATTTACAGCCGTGGTGGTTCTGCCTTAAAGATGAGCCGCTACAAACCGAAAGACAACGAGTTTAAGGACGATTTTTTCCGTCGCCACAACGTGAAATTGTTGGTGACTATTGGTGGTGACGACACCGCTTCCACTGCCAACCGTTTATCGAAATATCTGGTTGAGAAGAAATTGGATGTTAAAAACATTCACGTCCCGAAAACTATTGACAATGACCTTCCATTGGAAGAAGGAACTCCAACCTTTGGGTACCACTCGGCCAAGGAGGAAGGTGTACGCCTGGCTACAACCATTTATGAAGATGCACGCACCAGCGGTAACTGGTTTGTGGTTTCAGCTATGGGACGTGAAGCCGGCCACCTGGCCTTTGGTATCGGTACTGCTTGCCATTACCCAATGATCATTATCCCAGAAATGTTCAACAAAACCAAGATGAGCTTTGACAAAATCATCAAACTGGTGATTTCGTCGATGGTGAAACGCCGCATCATGGGTATTGATTATGGGGTAGCTATTATCAGCGAAGGGGTGTTCCACTTTATGAGCGAAGAGGAAATCATCAATACCAAAATCAACTTTACTTACGATGAGCACGGCCACCCCGAATTAGGCAACGTGAGCAAATCACACATTTTTAACATGCTCACCCAACAGGAATTAAAGCAACACCGTATCGTGGTTAAAAGCCGCCCCAACGAATTGGGCTATGAACTGCGTTGCTGCCGCCCTATTGCGTACGATCTGAATTATGCCACCCGCCTGGGATTGGGTGTTTTTATTCTTTTCCAAAAAGGATTCACGGGATGTATGGTTACGGTAGGAAGAAAAGGCGATATCACCCCATTATTCTTGAAAGATGTGGAAGACGAAAAAGGAAAAGTAAAACCAAGGTTGGTGAATATTGAATCGGAAAACGTTCAGTTAATCTTCAAGAATAACCTGCATTACATTACCAAAGCCGACTACCGCGCAGCTAAAAAATATCTGAAAGACCCTGAAGAATTTGATTTTTATCGAATTCTTGAATGGGAAGAATAAGAAAAGAAACAGAAGACCGGCACACATGAGCCGGTCTTTTTTCTTCCTCTCTTGGAAACAAAGAAACATATTCATTTCGATTAAAAACCCAATCATCCATTTTTCGGATTAAGGCAAAAATTTTTGTATATTAGTCATTTGGCAAATGATTGATTTGCTGAGCAGTATTTTCAACAAAAGTTTCACCTTGAAAAATTACGGTTATGTCGAAAGAAACGTTTAAAGGGACCATTGCCATCTTAACCGGTGGGGGTGATGTACCGGGCTTGAACCCTGCCATTCGCGCGATTACTATCCGCGCGTTACGCGAAGGTTACCGGGTTTTGGGTTTCCGCAGAGGTTGGGCAGGCCCTATAAGTATTATCCGTGATAAAAAAGTGGATAATTCTGCCTTTGTTATGGAACTGACTGAGGAAATAGTAAACCGTGCCGGAAGAACCGGCGGAACCTTTTTGCATACCTCGCGCACCCGGCCCAGCCATGTGAAGAAAACTGAAATCCCGGAACATTTACGCGATGTTTATACCCAGGAGGTAAACGACTTGACTCCTGAAATTTTGAAAAACTTTGAATTCTTAGGAATAGATTATTTAGTACCCATCGGTGGAGACGACACGTTAAGTTATGCCGTAAGGTTGTATTCCGAAGGGGTTAAAGTGGTGGCCATACCTAAAACCATGGATAACGATGTGCCTGGAACCGATTACTGCATTGGCTTTAGCACCTGTGTAACCCGCACCATAAGTTTAGTGAATAGCTTGCGGACATCGGCTGGATCCCACGAACGGTTTCTGATTATTGAAGTTTTTGGCCGGTATGCCGGTTATACAGCCTTGTTGCCGACGATGGCCGGAGCTGCCAATCGTTGTGTTATTCCGGAATATAAATTCAACATTGAAAAATTGACCGACCTTTTGGTTCAGGACCGTAATTCCAGTTCAAGCAAATACTCGGTATTATTAGTGTCGGAAGGGGCTACCTTTGTTGGAATGGAAGAAATGCTTTTCAGCCAACAAAGTACCGATGCCTACGGGCACAAGAAACTTGGAGGTATTGGCCAGACTGTAGCCGATAAGGTGAAGGAACTGGCTCCAAAGTTTAACAACGGCCATGGGATTAATTACATCAGCCAGAATTTAGGCTATATGGTGCGCGGAGGTGACCCCGATGCTATGGATTCCATTGTCCCAATGGCGTATGGTAATCTAGCGTTAGACCTTATCCTCAAAGGGATTCATGGCAGGTTGGTAATATTGAGAAACGGCCGGTACGACAATGCCCCATTGGAAGTTGTAACCTCGTCGAAGAAAATAATTGACATCAGCCAGTTTTACAATACGGATAGGTTACGGCCTCAATACAATTCCTTTGAAATGAAGCCTACATTTATCATGACTGGGAATTAGGAGTTAAAGGAATAAAAAAGAGGTTGCTAATGGCAACCTCTTTTTTTATTCCAATAATTCTAAAAATCTATTTTAATGTGGTTTCTACTTTTTGGAACAGTTTCCCAGCAGTTCCATGGTACATATTTGGCGTAAATTCTTTGGATAGCTTACCAGCTTTAGAACCTTCATCCAATATCCAAAGCCCAATCCATTCAATAGAAATCTTGGCATCGGCCCCAATTAAGAATCCAAAATAATTGCCATAATTTCCTTCGAAAGGTAGGGTAGTATAATATACTCCATTCATAAAGAAATACATGCTGTTACCGTATTTACGGGCAGTTATTTTATTGTAATCCGTAATATTTCCACCTTCCCAAAAATGGCCTTCGGACCAAGCAGCAATATCCTTATCGCCAATAGTAAAATACCCGGACCCGTTGTAAGGGGTAAACCGATAGTAATAATACTCGAAAGTTGAGGAATTAAGCCCCCAGAACAATCCGCTACCTTGGGTAACATTATCATAATTTACTTTGTAATAAATCTCCAAATCGTAATCATCAGTAGTTGCGGGCATGGTTACCGCATTGGTCCAGAAAAACCAACTATTCTCGGTGGTATAGTTTGTAATGGTGTATAATCCACCGGATATGGCTGCACTATAATCTGAAGTAGTTTCCTCGGTCCAATCCCCGGAAGCGTTAAATTCATTGGTATAATGTTCCACCCAGCTTACAGGCAATGTATAAACTTTTGGATCTATTACACCAGCATTTATAACCAACTGGTGAGTTACAGAATGGCTGGAAGTGGATGAATGAGCCGTTAATTTTACGGTGTAGGTCCCTGCTTGGGTAAAGGTTACAATGGGGTTTTCATAATCTGAATCACTGGTGCCATCATTATTAAAATCCCATTCATAACTAGTTGCACCTGTGGAACAGTTTGTGAAAGTAACCGATTCATTTAACCCGGCCGGATTTGGCGAAACGGTAAAACAGGCTAATAGATTCGAAGTGGAATTAGTAATGGTCATTTGATGCGTTACATTATCAGTGCCAGCATCACTTATAGCAATTAATTTTATGGTATAGGTTCCTGCAATATAAAATTCCATTACTGGGTTTTCTAACTCAGAATCAATAGTCCCATCACTATTGAAATCCCACTGATAGGATGTAGCATTCTCAGAACAGTTAGTAAATGTAACAGCGGTATTCACCTCGGCAGTGGAAGGACTTATTGTGAAGCAAGCCACCGGATCAATATCTTCTATGTCAATTACTACAGTAGTTTCGTCAATTTTCGATCCGTTAGTTGCACGTAGTTTCACAACAAATTGTCCAGCTTCTTCATAGGAGTGAGTAGGAGAAATTTCTGCTGAAGTGGCATCATCACCAAAATCCCACAAATAAGAGGTGGCATCAGTAGAGCAGTTGTCAAAACTAATCAATTCATCCACATGGGCAGTGGTTTTTGAAGGAGTAAAGCAAGCATTTGGGGTTTTTGTTTCCTCTATCTGTTCACAACTAAAGTAAAGCCCTAAAATGGTTAAACTTAATATTACATTAAGTAACTTTTTCATACATTCTTAGTTTTAGATTAATTAATTCTTTTTAAGGATACTTCTTTTTTGGAGGCACAACCTGATCTCTCTTCGATTGATAGGCTAGTTGGAACAATGTTTCCTGTTTTTTTACCTTCATCGACAAGGTAAATACCAATAAAATCAATAGCTGCGGCACCCGATTGATCTATTATTATTCCGAATTTTGAACCAAAATCGGTGGAATAAGCACGCGTATAAACCAATGTTTTATTTAAAAAGAAATAATAGGTGTCATCGTATTTCCGGACTGTCAGCAAATTATAATCGGTTGTACTGGCTCCCTCTGTCCAATCGATCCACTGGCCAGAATCCGTATCGCCCAAAACATAATAACCACTAGAAATTCTGAAATAATACCAACCCACATCGCTATTGACTCCCCAAATTAAGCCACTTCCATAATTAATTGGATCGATGGTGTTTTTGATTTTAAGTTCAATATCAAAATTTTTAGTGCTCAAAGGCATTGTTGCCACATTAGTCCAGAACAAATAAGAAGACTCAGTATAATAGTTTTGTATGTTGTAGTTACCACCAGATATACTTGCAGAATAATATTCATTTGTACCAACAGTCCAATCACCATTATCTGTACTGAAATCGTTGCTATAGTGCACAATCCATGATTCGATACCATCATAGAGTTCCGGGTCAACACTTGCTTCTACCACTATAGCAATTGTCTCCTCATCAATCAATGTTTTATTTTTAGCAACCAACCGAACAGTAAATTCCCCTTCTTCCAAATATTTATGTGAAGGGCTGATTTCTGTAGAAGTATTGCCATCGCCAAAGGTCCAACCATATGTTTCAGCGTCGGTAGAACAATTGTCAAAAACAATTATTTCATCAACTTTTGCAGTAATTTTTGAAGCAGTAAAACATGCGGTTGGTTGCACTTCATCGGTTCTTTGGTCACAACCCCAAATGAAAATAAAGGTAAGCAAACCCACAAGAACAAATAATCTTCTGTTTTTCATGATATAAAAATTTGGTTAAATTCAGTTAACTAATTTACAAAAATAATTGATTCTGCAATTGATTTTAATAAAGCATTTTAATCCATAAGTCAAAAATTATGTAAATTACATTTTTTTTACTGATGCGTATCAAAATTATAAAATAGTAACTGAATGTTGAAAATCTTAAATGTATTAGAAATTAGGACATTGAATTTTCTTAACTTTGTTTTAACTAAATTATTTAACACTGTTTTTCCTAAAAGCAAGTAAACTACTAATAATGAATGGATTGTTTCAAAGATCAAATTGTTAAACCTTATTTAAAATCTCATTTCATGAAAAAACAATATTTATTAAAACGGGAATATATTGTAATGATATTCAGCCTGTTCGTTTTTCCATTAACACTTACGGCTCAATTTGAACAAAAAGTGTCTGTGAATGCCTCAGTTTCAACGGCAACTTATGATTTAAGTGGAAACAATGAAAATCTAGGCTTTGGATTAGGCTTGGATGGAGGGTTACAATACAACTTGAATAGACGATTTTCATTATTTGGGAATGCCCGTTTTTATTACAAATTTGGTACTGCTGACTATCCCGATGCCTACTTTGATAACCTATCATTCGGAGGAGGTTTAAAAATCAATATCCTTCCGTCAAAGAAAATAAACCCCTATTTATATGGTGAGGCCAATTTCAATCTGCTCTGGTATGAAGACTATTTTGAAACAGGCCTGCTTGATGAATTCGGTGTTCCCATTGGAGATTATGAATTTGATTTTGGAGCTTCAATAGGAGGTTTAGGAGGAGCCGGTTTTGATATAAGCTTTAACGACCATTTTACATTGTTTGTGCAAAGCGGCATTTATTACATCTACTATGATGAATCTGTCAGTTCTTATTCACAGTTTGGGTTTAGAATCAATTTATTTAAATCAAAAACCATTTAGTGCCATGAAAAGGTTTTATTTACTGTGGTTTGCTATTGGGTCTTTAGCTATCAGCCAGGCTCAAATAAAACCTGAAAAAAAGATTGAAACCAAAGGACAGTATATTTATTGTATTGCATACAACCACGATGGCAGTTTTATTGCTTCGTCGGGCGATAAAAAAGAGGTAATTATTCATAAAACCGGAACCTACGAAGAAGTTGCCCACCTGAAGGGGTTAAAAGACATTCCGCTTTCGGTTTGCTTCTCGAATAACGGGAAACTAATTGCAGCCGGGGGAAAAGACAATAAAATTACAGTTTGGGATATTGCCTCACAGCAAGTAAGGTACATGATAAAAGCCCACGATGCCCAAGTGATGGACCTGGCTTTTAGTCCCGACGATAAAACTCTGGCCTCAACCAGTTTAGACAAAGAGATAAAATTATGGGATGCCCAAACCGGTCAATTGGTTTCATCATTCACAGGAAACAAAAAAGAGGTTACCTCACTGGATTTTTCTCCCGATGGGAGCCGGCTGGTTTCAGGACATGCCGATGGAACCATTAAAATATGGGAAGTAAAAAAAGCATCCTTATACCTAAACATACCCGGCCATAAAGGGTGGGTTTTCAGTGTAGCCTTTAGCCCCGATGGCAGCCTTATCGCCTCGGGTGGCGAAGACAAACAAATCCATCTTTGGGATGCCTATAGCGGCGAAAAACTGAACACCTTCCTAGGGCACCGGAAATGGGTACAAGGCGTGGCCTTTAGCCCCGACGGAAACTATTTATTGAGCGGCAGCCACGACAACCACCTTATTCTCACCCATATAAAAACCGGAAAGATGGTTTTCCAATCAGAAAAACAGCCTAACTATATCTTGTCTATTGGATTTAACCCAAAAGGCACCAGCTTTGCCGCCGCCGCCCTTTATTCGGATATTTTGGAGATCTGGGATGCCAAAAGCCTGAACATAAAGGTACTTGAAAAACAAGAAGCCCAAAAGGCGATGGCCTCAACAGGAATGGCCCCAAGCATTGAATGGCTGAATCCAAAAACAGGCGGATCTATTACCAACCCTTCGCTAAAAGTAACTGCAAAAATCACCTCAGAATCGAGCCTCCGGACGATCTACCTCCTTGTGAACGGAAAGGTTTTTGCCACCAAAGACCGTTCGGAATTAATGCTGGAATCGGCTGAAAAAACAAGTTTTACCTACGAGGAAAATATCATCTTGAGTGAGGGCAATAACGCCATTCAATTGAAAGCCAGAAACATTGCCGGCGAAAGCATGTCGCAGCCTTTGGACATTACCTTTTCATCAACTCCGGTTGTTTTATTAACCTGGACAGCGCCGCTAATGCCTGCTTCGCAGACCAATTTGCCCACATACAGCATCAGGGCTACCATCAACCCGCAAAAAACGGCACAAAAGGTAGATTTGATGGTAAACAATCAATGGGTTGCCAGCCAGAACTTCACTGCCGAAGGAGGCATCATTAGCAAGCAAATCACATTAAAGGAAGGCGAAAACCGGGTATCTTTTAAAGTAGCCACCAACGAGTTTACCAAAGAAAGCGAAACCCGGACGATCACGTATGCTGTGGCCGGGAAACCGACCATTGTCTTCCTCCAACCACAAAAAGATACATCCTGTTTCATTTCAGGAATAAGATTTAAAGCATCCGTCCAGTCACAAATCCCCATTGATTTTATTGAATTAAAAGTGAATGGATTGACCGTTTATTCCAAAAACCAGTTGCCCGACAATCACTTTACTATCGACCAGCATCTGCAACTAACCCCGGGACAAAACAACATTACCATTACCGCACGTAACCAAGCAGGTGAAGTTACCTCGCCCACCCGGATGATTACTTACCAACTGCCTGAAAAAACCAATATCAGTTGGGTGTCCCCAAGTTCGGACATCGAAATTTTTGAACCTTTTGTGGATCTGCGTGCCTGCATCCAATCAAAAAGTGAGGTTTTAAAAATTGAGCTTTATTCCAACGATGCTTTGGTAGCTACCGAAAACCAGCCACAAAAAAATGGAACCGGAGAATGTACCATCGACTTTGCAAAAAAAATTCCGTTGTCATCGGGCACAAACAAGGTAAAAATAAGTGCAACCAATGCTGGTGGAATTACTCAATCGGAAGTCCGGCAAATCAATTATATATTGCCTCAAGCAGCAGTGGTTCAATGGCAAAATCCAACGGCTTTCCAAGTAGCTACAAGCGAAAACTTCTTAAATATTTCTGTCTCCATAACTTCGAACACGCAACTGGAAAGTATTGATTTGTTGCTGAATGGACAAGTTGTAGCCTCAACCCCATTCCCCAAGCCACTTACCGGAAGCAGTACGTATAGTTATCAGCAAAAAGCCCCGCTAAACAAAGGCAGCAACGTGATCATGCTCAAAACCAAAAACAGGGCGGGCGAAGTGATGTCCACCCCTATCATTGCCGAATACAAGGCATCGAATCCTTACCGGTTTGCGCTCATTATTGGGAATGAAGATTACAGCTCGTACCAAACCGGTTTAAATTCCGAATCGAATGTGGATTTTGCCAAAAAAGATGCCCAGGATTTTAAACAACTTTGTATCGGCACCCTCAATGTTCAGGAGGAAAACATCATTTATTTGGAAGACGCCCGATATACCGAGATGATGAAATCGCTGAAAAAAATAAGCGGTATATTAAGTGTCACCCAAGGAAAAGCCGAAGTGTTTGTTTTTTACGCCGGGCATGGTTTCCCCGATGAGAAAACAAAAGAGCCCTATTTGGTCCCTGTGGATGGAAGCGGCACCGATTTGGATATTACAGGTGTGAAGCTGACTTATTTTTACGAGATGCTTACTTCCTTTCCTGCCCAACGGATTACCGTGTTTTTGGACGCCTGTTTCAGTGGTGGCGCACGTAACCAAGGATTGGTAGCCGCTCGTGGGGTAAAAGTCATTCCCAAAGAAACTCCCGAGGCTGTAAAAAAGAACCTGGTGGTGTTTACCGCAAGTTCAGGGAACCAAACTTCGTTACCATATAAGGAAAAGCAGCATGGACTGTTTACCTATTTTTTAGTTCATAAACTGACCGAAACCAAAGGGGACATTACCTACGAGGAGCTTTCAAATTACCTGAAGGAACAGGTGTCTATTAAATCGGTGATGGTGAACAGCAAACAACAAGACCCGCAAACAAACGTAAGCCCGGAGGTAGAAGCCATTTGGCAGCAATGGAAGTTTAGCGAATAAAATTGTTGAATAATTAAACGATGAGTGTACTCCGAAAAGTAGAAAAACTCGAAATTAGTCATCCGATGAATTCATAATTAGCTGATTAACTGACCATATTTATTTGAAATTGTAGCAAAAACATTTATCGGATAACTTTTCGGAGTAGATTCAACGATGTTTTGATGGGAAAAACTGTTAAAGCATCGTTTTGTTTTAAAAGTTTTAATACTATTTTTGAAGCAGATACACCAAAATCCACTACTATGATTGGAAATAAATTCTTTGCAGCCATTCCGTTTCTATTTGTATTGACTCTAGCTGTTCAAGCACAAACCCTTGAAGAAATTGAGAAAAAAGCGTTTGACACTTACAATGCGAAAGACTATACCACTTCTAAAATATTGTTCCAGAAATTACTCAACCAGGGGAAAAAAGAAGGTTATATTTATTGGAACATCGCTCTATGCAGCTCCTTTTTAGAAGAATATGACTTTTCGAACGAAAATTACCAATTAGCCATTCCTTTTTATCAAGGCGATAATGAAAACCTGGGGACTTTGTATGCCAACATTGCCGATAACTATTCGTCGTTAAAAAAACAGGAACAGGCATTAACCTGGTATGATAAAGCCATATCGCTCGATACCAAATACAAAGGAAAATACCTCTGGAACAAAGGTTCGGTATATTTTGTAATGGACAAATTAACCGAGGCTAACGATTACTACAAACAGGCCATTCCTTATTATTCCGACAAAATTGAATCGCAAGCCCGGTTATATAAGTATATTGGGGATAACTACAAAACACTCGCAGATTACCAAAACGCCATTGAATCGTACAACAAAGGAATAGCATTAAACCCGGAAGAGGTGGGCGACATTTATTGGGACAGGGGAATTGCTTACTACTGGCTCCAAAATTACAGTGGAGCCATTGGTTCGTATCAAAGTGCGCTGTCGTACTATACGGCCGATGAATCAAAAGCAACCCTTTACAGCAACATCGCCGGCTGCTATAACAAGATGGATGATAAGACAGATGCCATTCAATATTACGAAAAAGCCATTGCGCTAAACACCGAAAAAAGCGGTTCGTACTTATGGAGCATGGCCGGAATCTTATCTGATCAAAAAAAATATGACGAAGCCATTAATAACTTTCTAAAAGCCACTTCCTATTATAATGATGATCCTGAAAATACGGCAACACTGTACAGTAATATTGCAAATAATTATACAAACTTAAAAGAATATGATAAAGCCATTGAAAATTACACCTCGTCTATTTCAAAAAGCCCTGATAATTCTAAGTATTTATATTACCGTGGAAAAGCCAACTATATCTATTTAAACAACCAAGCTGCGGCTAAACCCGATTTTTTAAAGACTATTGAAATGGAGAAGGGCCGGGAAACTATTTATACCGCTTATGCCAAAGGTTTTTTGGGCGATAAAGAGGGAGCCATTTATTTAATGAACAAACTGGAAACCCAAATGAAGGAGCCATGGGAAAAAAGTACACATTTTTACAATTATGCCTGCCTGTACGCCCTTCTTTCCGATGAACCCAATGCCATTGCTTATTTAGACAAGGCTATAACCGAAGGCTACTCAAACTACGATTGGATACTCAAAGATGATGATTTCAATTTTATCAAATACAAAAAAAGTTTTAAAAACCTGATGGCCAAACACAACATCCCCTTCACGATTGAAATGCCGTCGGTGGAAGAATTAATTACCAACGAGGTGCGGTCGGTACTCAATGTTTGGTTGGTAAAAGGGGAATTCGAGACCAGTGCCCAGTATCAGGAGCGTATTAAAAACACGGATCAAAAGATTAAAGAAATCCAAAATAAAGTCACTCAGAAGTTGATGAAAGAGGAGTTGGATGCCATTAATTTTAAAGATTTTTTCCTTGGAAGGTATGATGCCGATCGCCAGGCATTTCAACTGAATTACCCCAACATGGAACCCATAGCCATAGAGGTTCCCATTGCCGAAGCCCCTTCGTTTAAAGAGAATGCGGCAAAACTGGAATTTTCAGGACAAAAAATGGTGGTCAGTCAAAATAAATGGGTATTAAGTTATTTGAAAATCAAAAATCCGGCAACCCTAAAAATTTACGCGTTCGACATTACCAAACAGCCCGATTATGATCCTTCGAACCTTTTTGCCTTAAATGTGGGCGACCTGAATTTGGATGTAGATAAGAATTTAGCCACAAAACCGTCAAGCAAGCAGGAAGTTACCAAAGCCAATATTTATTCCATTCCCGATATTGATAAAGAGATACCCATTAACCCAACAAAAGATGAGAATTCGTTTGCCTTGGTCATTGGAAACGAAAATTACGTGAATGAAATTAAAGTTCCCTTTGCCCATAACGATGCAGGTTCGTTTAAAAATTATGCCGAAAAAGTGTTAGGCATCCCGGCAAACCACATCCATTTTGCCAAAGATGCCACCTATGGCCAAATGCTTACCGAACTGGAATGGCTCGCCAATGTAATAAAAGCCTACAACGGAAAAGCTAAAGTATTTGTGTATTATGCAGGCCATGGTATGCCCGACGAAAATAGCGGTACCGCCTATATCCTGCCGGTTGACGGTAACTCCACTATAAGTAAGACCGCCGTAAAACTGGACGAAATGTATGGCATGTTATCGCAATTACCAGCCGAAAAGATCACCGTGTTTTTAGACGCCTGTTTTAGTGGAGCCGCCCGCAGTGGCGATTTGGCCAAAGGACGTGGGGTGAAAATAAAACCAAAAGAAAATGTGGTTAATGGCAATCTGGTAATTTTTTCGGCCACTTCGGGGAACGAAACCGCTTTTCCTTACGCCGAAATGCAGCATGGCCTGTTCACCTATTATCTATTGAAAAAGATTAAGGACACCAATGGTTTGGTTAATTACCAGGAATTGGCTGCCCACCTGAGTACAACCGTGTATCAACAAGCAGTGGTTATCAACAACAAACCCCAAACGCCTACGGTTGTTGCAAGCCCGGTGCTGGGGGAAAGCTGGAAGGATTTTCAATTATCGGGGAAATAGTGAGGAAGTTGGAATTTCTTCCTATACACTTACTTCCTCAATTTAAGTTATAAATCATTGACAATCATCGGACAATTGTTTTTAAACAGACTACAAAGCTTCTTGTAACCTGTTGTTTATTTACAATAACTTTTATTGACGGACAGGGTTCACTTAGCGGTTCGAACACCCTTCACTCAGGCTTCGGGGTCGCTCTTCCCTTACCGGAGGGAGGCCCCGGCCCTTATGCAAGGGAACGGTTCACTCTCCGGCAAGGGAGGCTCCGGCCCTTAAGATGGTGGGCCGGCAATACTTAGTATGAAGAATGTTAACATTGCATTAAAAAATAACCTTGGGTATATACCATCCGGATTATTTTATGTATCATTGCATGTTGATATGGAAAAGAATACCTTTAAATATCGGGACTCATAACAATTGTCAAAACACAACTTAAATAAAAAACAGATGAAAAAGATTATCTCAACCCTAATGGTATCATTTATTGTTACTTGCCAGTTACAGGCCCAAATCGAGGTTTACAGCAACAACAAGGTGGGCATAGGTACCTCCAGTACGGTGAATTCCATGCTTTCGGTAAACACCACCGGAAATTCAAATTACATAAGTTGCATTAATAACCCCAGTACGGCTACCGGGCAAGGGGTGTTATACCTCACAAAGGCACAGCCGGCAAGCGGCGTTTATGGATACGGGTTATCGAGCACCATCACCTCGGGGGTGGGAACTGCGGTAGGGATTTTCGCCTCATCCTATAACAGCACCGCACTAACAACGGGGCACTCCTACGGCATTTATGCGCAGGCGGGGCATGCACAAACGGGCTACAATTATGGGGTATATGGCCGTTTGGTTGGCACAAATAATGGGGCGGGCATTTATGGCACGCTATCGGGGACCGATGCTTTAGTGGATGGGCAATATGCCGGATATTTTAACGGGAACACCAAAGTGGTTGGGACCTTATGGGTCAATACTACAGCATATACATCGGACGAAACGGCTAAAAAGGAGGTTAAACAGTTGGATAAAAACAACATGGCAAAACTGAAACAGCTAAACGGGGTAAGCTACAAATACAAAAACCCCATTGAGATGGGGCAATACGGTACCGGGACCACCGATACGGTGGCCGACCCCAATACCCTTTTTGATGCCGCCCTTTACGAGCAGGTACATCTTGGGCTTTTAGCACAGGAGTTACAGACGGTTTATCCCGAACTGGTAAAAACCGACCCCAGCGGGCTGTTGGGTATTGACTACATTGGGCTTATCCCTGTATTGCTGGAGGCTATTAAGGAACAACAGATAGCCATTGAGACATTAACCGACGAGGTGGACAAACTGAAAACGAAAGCCGACAGGTAACCGAAACCACTGCATAAACTTTTTAAACCGGAATATTATGAAAGCACAGCTCTGGAAATGGATTATATTGGGATTAATGATATTTTGCTTAAAACAAGGGTATTCACAAACCACCTTTGAATATGTTTACGATGCAGCAGGCAACCGGACATCGCGTGCAGTTGTAATCCTTAAATCAGCAACCATTGATACAACACTTCATGCTGAGGGAGATAGCGTCAACCAAAATGAATCGGTAATTCCCAGAAAGAATGGACAAAGTTCGGTTATCGGGAACACAACGGTAACCCTTTACCCAAACCCTACCGTGGGCATTATTGAGGTAGCTGTTGAAAATGAAGAACCGCAGAACACTGTTGAAATATGGCTATTTGATTTAAAAGGGCTTTTGCTTTTGCATAAAAACAGTTCCGATTTAATCACGGAAATCAATCTGCTGAACCAGTCGGCAGGTTCTTATATTGCCAAAATTATTGTAAACGGTAAGGTTACCGAATGGAAAATAATTAAAGAATAAAACCCAATGAAAAGAATATTTACGGCGATTATATTGAGTACAACTATCTTAAACTCATGGGCACAAAGTGCTGTTTCCTATACATTGAACACACAAATTTCAATTACTTCCTCATATACTGCACGCGACTTTGTTAAAATGAATGCAGGTTTTAAATTTTCATCTAATGGGACAACAACCTATAAAGCGAAGACAGATGAATCTTTAATTTTTGATGCCGTTTATGCCGATTTTTTAGGTGAAACCGATTTGGTAACAGATAAAAATTTGCCTGTTGGATCGGCAAATGGTTCTTTAAATGTATCAGCAAGCGGAGGAGCGATTTATAATATTCCGATAGTAGTTGCACCCGGAACCAACAACATGATACCAAATTTATCCGTTGTTTATAATAGCCAGGGAGGGATTGGGTTATTAGGTAAAGGATGGGATTTATCAGGAATTTCTGCCATTACACGCGTTGGAAAAACTATTATTCAAGATGGGGCTGTACACGGGGTAGATCTTTCCACAGATGATAGATTTGCATTAGATGGTAATAGGTTAAATGTAACTAACAGTGGTACTTATGGGGCTGAAGGTACTATATATGGTACAGAAATTGAATCGTTTGTAAAAGTAACTTCCCATGAAACAGATGCTTCAGTTTCAGGACCGGAATGGTTCGAGGTGGTAACGGATGATGGTTCCGTTATTGAATACGGTAAGAACGGGTCCTCATTTATTGTAAACAATAAAAACATACTCTGGAAAATCAATAAAATTACCGATCGGTTTGGTAATTATATGACATTTACATATAATACCATAGATAACGAACATTTAATCACTTCAATCAGTTATACAGGAAATACTATGGCACCTTATAACAAAGTAGAATTTTTTTATGTTGATAAATATTATAGTAGAGATTTTTATTACCAAGGGGGTGAAAAGTTTAACCAAAAGCACCTGTTAAGAAAAATAAAAATAACAACCGAAGGAAATCAGACAATGGCATATGAATTTAATTATTCTAGAAAGGATATTGCCTTTTTAAAACAAATAATTGAATATGGTGCCGAGAATGAATATTATAATAGTACAAAGATTGTTTATGAAGGCTTAACTAAAAATTATGAAAATGAATTTTCATTATATACCCTTAATCATTTGGGTAATTTGATTCAGAACAGATATGTTGGCGATTTTAATGGGGATGGAAAACAAGACTTTGTATTAACTTTTCAATCAGGATATACACTTTCACTTTCAAATGGATTGAACAGTAGTTTTTCTTTTGTAAATCCTGAAAGCAGTTTAAGATTTATACCGCGTCATGTTTCAGTATTCGACTTTGACAGAGATGGAACCGATGAGTTTTTTATTATTAACAAAGAAACGAATATTGCCAAATTATTAGAATATAATGATGGTGTTATTATTGATCTTTACAATGATATCCAATTGGAAAGTAATCAAATCATTCAATGTTTCGATATTAATGGAAATGGAGATGCAGAGAGTATAACTCTTGATTATGATGGGAATATTATTAGTATTGGAGGTATGACCTTTGGCACGCTACCCCAATGCGAACCTGATGAGAAATATTTTAATGATTTTAACGGGAACGGAAAAGTTGATCTGTTTTATAGATCGAATAACGGAACTGTAAGTGTTTATGAATACAATAAAAACAGTGGACAATTTGATGAAATTGCCAATAAAGCAGTGTTACCTGAAAACGCAACTCCTGATATTGAACTTTTTGGTGACTACAATGGGGATGGGTATGTTGATTATATTTTTGAATACAATAAACAACTTTATTGTTATTTATTTAATGGAGCAGGTTTCGATAGGGAGTTTGGTGGAGCAGACCTGATGGATTATTATTTAACAGTAGAATCAACTCAATCGGAATTATTTCTTGAAGATATTGATGGGAATGGCAAATCTGAATTAATTAAATATTTCATTTCACCTGATAATATCCCAACTATTTATATTTGGAGTAATATGCACATTTTAGCGGATATCGTTATTTCTTCAACAGATATACCTAGTCTTTTATATGCTAAACCTTTAGATGTAAACGGGGACGGGAAAAGCGATTTTCTGACCTATTCTACAAATTTTGAAAAGGTGTTGACTTTTTTTCCACCTGAATTTAATTATTTAGCCAGCCATATTCAAGATGGTATTGGAAACAATACTAAAATTACTCATGCATCCATAGCTAACGATAACACAGTTTACGAAAAAGGAAGTTATCAACCGCAAGGGGTTGTTAAGGTTTTTCAAAAACCCCTGTATGTGGTAAAAAGTATTGAAGCACCTAATGGCATTGGTGGAACAGCTACTACCACTTATAAATATACAGGCGCCTTGTTACATTCACAGGGCAAGGGGTTTCTTGGGTTTAAATCGTTTGCTTCATCAAACTCAGCTACCGACTTAAAAATTACAACAACCAATAACTGGGAAACGGTGAATTACTTTATTAGTAGTACAAATACAAAGCAGGAGTTTTTATCAACAGGCCAACAAATAAGCAGTGCCACCCAAAATTATGGGTTTGTAACATTAAGTAGTGTTACCGGTAAAAAACGGTTCTTCCACTATCTCGATACTCAAACTGAAACACAATCGTTAACCGGAGTCACGAACACGTATGATTATTCCTACTATGCCGACAACCGGTTGAAAGATAAAACTATTATGTATAATGGGAGTAGTACCAATCAGGAGAAAACTACATACACCTATACGAGTGTTACAGTTAATGGGAAATCCCTAAAAGTAGTTAATACTGAATCACTTCAAAAAACATTGAACGCCGAAACTTTTACAAAAACTACAACCAATAATGCTTTTAATTCCTTTGGGTTACCTATTTTAATCACTGATTTTAGGGAGAATATCACCCATTTATCTTACGATGGTTTTGGAAATGTAACCCATTCCGATATTAACGGTTCAAAATCTGTTGATTTTACTTACGACACAAAAGGCCGTTTTCAGGAAAGTAAAAAATACAATAACGATGCTGCCCAAACGGAATATTACACGTATGATTCACGTACCGGTAATATATTAACCTCAAAAACCATCAATGGGTTAACCACTTTTTATGAATACGATGGTTTTGGCCGATTAAAAAGCACCACTACCCCCGAGGGGCATACCATTACCGACCAAATAAACTGGGATACCAACACGGGCGATTTGATTCATTATTATACTACCCGGACTATCCCCGGCAGGCCTACCGAATGGGTGTATTATGATGTGTTGGGCCGCGAGATTAAATCAGTTACCCAGGGGTTGGGGTCAAACCTGGTAACCGTTGAAAAGAGCTATTTGGCCGATGGTAAGCTTGAAAAAGAATCGTTACCCTACCTTACCGGTGAACAAAAGAGATGGACTAATTATTCCTATAAACCAAACGATGGCCGGGTACAAAATGTATCAGTCAACGGGATTTCAACCTCGTATGGTTATTCGGGGCTTACCACCACAGTTACAAAACCCGATGGCCAGCAATATGCAAAAACCTACGATGCATCGGGCCTGTTATTAAGCGCATCCGATCCGGGAGGTACTATTACCTACGGGTACCACCCATCGGGACAGGTAGATGAAATGGTTTACAATAACGGCAAAACCATCACCATAGGGTACGATGCGTACATGAACCAGGATTACCTGAACGACCCCGATGCCGGGTATATGGATTATACTTACAATGCCCTGGGCGAACTTACCAGCATGACCGATCCGAATCAAAATAGCACCGGGTATCATTACGATGCCTTGGGCAGGGTTGACCAGAAACAGATAACCGATAATTCGAAAGGGACTACCTTAAATTATACGGTTGATTACGAGTATTTCCCTTCAGGTACGGGTATCAACCAGTTAAAAAAGGTAACTTATAGCGAAATCGGGATTTACCAGGAATTTACCTACGACGATTTTGGTAGGGTAAAAACCGCCCGGGAGGTTATACCCAACGAAAGTTCCTTAACGAAAACCTATTCGTACGATGCCTATGGAAACGAAACCGGGGTGGTTTACGATGCCGAATCGGACGGGACTACCGATTTCAGCATCACGCAGGAATACGATAAAGGCATCCTTAAAAAGGTACTTTACGGAAGTACCGCCCTATGGGAAGGCCTTACCACGAATGCCATGGGGCAATTTAAAACCACAAAAGTTGGTACCGAAAACGTGACCAAAACCTACGATACCCATAACTATTTAAGCTCCATTGCCTATTCAGGTACCGGGGGCAGCACCCTTAGTTACGTGTTCGACCCCATCACCGGAAACCTCAGTGAACGGCACGATAGCTACAGCAACATCAGGGAGTATTTCGGGTACGATGAACTGAACCGGTTAACCGATATAACTTATGGAACTACCATACAGAACATGACTTATTCACCAAATGGCAATATAAATACTAAAACCCATGCCGGCTATTATAAATACGATACCAACCGCGAAGGTGCGGTGGAATATGTAAGCACCGATGCTTTACCCAATGATGAGGTTCCAACGGAAGGTCTAACTCTCTTAACCCTAAACCCTACCATACCTACCGATGTCAGCACCACGGCGCAAAACATCAGCTATACCTGGGACCACAACCCCCGCAATATAACCGAAGGGCTGCACCAGTACGATTTTACCTACGGCCCCGGCGGCGATCGTAAAAAAATGACCTACAAAAACAATGGTTCCTTACGCTCTACCACCTATTACCACGGCAATTACGAAAAAGAGGTGGATAATGTAACGGGGCTTATAAAACGCACTTTTTATGTGGCCGGAGCCGATGGACTTGCTGCTTTAGCTGTAATTAACAATGGAGCATTGACCCGGTATTATGTACATACTGACCATCTGGGTTCCGTTATAGCTTTGCGGAACAGTACTCATGGTTATATCGATGCATACTATAGTTATGACGCCTGGGGCCGCCGCCGAAACCATTCTACATATACCTATACCGGTTTTACTGTTTCAACCCTTACCCGCCGCGGGTACACCGGGCACGAGCATTTAGATAATGTTTCATTAATAAACATGAATGGCCGCCTGTACGACCCCATTTTAGGCCGTATGCTCAGCCCCGACAACAACGTTCAGTTACCTGATTTTTCCCAAAACCTGAACAGGTATAGTTATGCCCTGAATAACCCGTTGGTTTATACCGACCCGGATGGGGAATGGTTCGGAATTGATGACGCAATATCTGCTGGATTTGGTTTTATTGTTGGTTATGCCAGCTATGGTTTAACTACCGGAAATTGGGGATGGAAAGCTGTTGGTGCGGGTGGTATTGGTGCTGCTGTTGCCTGGCTTGGATGGAATACTATGGGAGCAGGATTGGCTGCCTTACCCGGTGCAGGAGCGGGCAGTGCAACATCTTTTTCGGCAGGAATGACTGCTGTTTTTGGTTCTGCAAGTGGTAGTTATGGTGTGCAATTTGCGGCATTTACAGCATTAAATGTTATACCAAATAGTGGTGAGATTAATAAAGCCGATGAAAAAGGTTGGAATGGTGTTTGGGCTATGGGAGGTTATATGGCAGGTTCAGTATTGTCAACAAGCTTAAAGCCTCTTTCAATTGGAGCAAAACAGGCTGGACTTGGATTAAGACAATTTGTCGGGGTTTCATTAACTAATAACCTTTCTGATAATATGGAGAATGGTTTTTTTAATTTTCATTCAGTACATGTTGGTCCTGTTGGTTGGGATGCGGAGCGCCATAAAAATAACCATTCTGATGGTTGGGGAGGTTTTTATACGATTGGTAGTCCTGGTTTAACAGGAGACCAACGATTTGGAATGGGTTTCGAAACAGTATTGGGTTTAAGCTTAGTTAAATCTGACATTTACTTACCTAAGCGTATTCAGCCAATAACTGGAGGTGATGCATATTGGAAAACTGCCAATTGTTATCGAAATGCGTATAAGTTTGGACATACCATTGTTAGAACTAGTCAAATAGGAGCCTGGTCTAGAAATATTTTACAAGCTTCAGATATTTACTTTATGTTAAGATATCAAAAAACTACCTATCAATATTGGTATGATTCACGATTTAACGAAGATGGAACATTAAATGGCAGGTAATATGAACTCATTAAAAAACAAACTGACATTATTTTTTGGAATCTTTGTTTATGCTGTTGTAGCACAAGAACCACTTTTTTCTACAATCAGGATTAGCGATGATGTTTATTTCGATGAAACCGAGATTGATGTAGCTTCATGGCTATCATTTTATACATGGACGATTGTACATGAAGGACTTGGAGAAGCGCAAAAACTTTTGCCTGATAGCAATGCTATAGAGCCAGAGCTTTGGCAATATATTAAGAATAAATCAACAGATTTTATAAGTTATGAGGCAAGGTATACGCAATTGCCTGTTGGTTATTTTGGCAAGGATTGTACAGTAGATGCAGAGTTGGCAGAAAGACTACCAAATTTCAAAAATCGTTGTACTATCTTAGACCTCCCAATAACAGGTATAAGCTACAAACAAGCAATGGCTTTTTGTAAATGGAGAACCAAGATATTAGGAGGTGGCAAATTTGTATTTCGTCTACCTACGCCTGAAGAATGGAAGAGCCTTGCACTAAAAGGTTTGTCTGAAAAAGAACAAAAAGAAGGGATTAGAGATAGTTTAAATAATAAAGATTGTGCAGTATTTAACTATAATATTCCTTGTAATAATGGCATTACTGAAAATCAGGGAAATCTGAAAGGTGTAGCAATGTATTCACCTAGTATAAACGAGGTATATGATATATTTGGTAATGTGTCTGAAATGACATCATTAAAAGGAGTAGCAAAAGGTGGTAATTTTAGATTATATGCCAATCAATGTAATGTTGATTCAATTCAGAGCTATACAAAACCAGAAATTTGGTTGGGTTTTAGGTGTATTGCCATAAAAGGTTCGGTGCTTGAATCAACAAACAAAGAGGCCATCCCCGATGCTCATGCATCAGCTAAATTCGGTAAATTTACCGACTTCCGTGATGGAAAAACATATCCAACAGTATTAATAGGAAACCAAACGTGGTTAGCGTCGAATCTTGCGTATAAACCCGATAGTGGAAAATATTGGGCATGGAATAATGAAGAAAGTTATGTGGCACAATATGGTTATTTGTACACTTGGGAAATAGCAAAAGATGTTTGTCCTGTAGGTTGGCATTTGCCAAGTAAAGAAGAATTTGGGACTCTTTTAATGAGCTTTGATAATGAGAATTTATCATACAAGGAGTTACATTTAACGGGAAGTTCTGGTTTTTCAATAATTGAAAGTGGTATAAGGATTGGGGTTAATTTTTCTCCCTATGTTACTGGAACTGCATTTTGGTCATCTACAGAAAAAAACAAACGAACGGTGTGGGGACTTAGTGTTGATGGATTGAAACATACGGTTAAATTATATGATTCATATGGTTTAAAATCGGGCTTGCAGGTTCGTTGTATAAAAGATAATGAATAAAATAAAAGCCCCGGGGCTTTTATTTTATAATGCAGCCACGTTTTTCTGAAAAAAATCTTTAAACTTTTTATTGGTGAGCACGGTTTAGCCATCTTTTGTTATATTTGGGTTATGTTCTTTGAAAGTAGTGAGTAGCAGCATAAACCACAACCCCCACGGGGCTGTGGTTTACCGGGGGTTACACCGGGCACGAACATGTGGATAAGCTCGGTTTAATAAACATAAACGGCCGCATGTACGACCCCATTTTAGGCCGCTTTTTAAGCCCTGATACTTATGTGCATTGCCTGATTTTACACAAAGTTTGAATAGGTATAGCTATTGCCTCAATAACCCTCTTATTTATCGTGGGCAAATTCTTTGCAAAGAAATATAACATCATCCCCCCAAAAAAAAACGGGTAACCCGCCTGTTTTCAACAACCTGTTTATAAATAAATACAAAGTATCCATACAATTTAGCCGATATTCCTTAAATTTAACCTACTGTAACCAACAAAACACAAGCCGGTGAAAATGTCTAAAAATGGATGTTTCATTATTTGTACAGTTGCCCCAATTTATATTGAAACGGCAAAACGGTACCCCTGTCTGTTTTTTGAAGGTAGTCATTCATTAACGGATGGGGTTTTAAAATGGTGACGAGGTATTTTTATATTGTTTAACTTAAAATCAACAAGTATGGCAATCAATTTTAAAGTGATTGAACGCGGCCAACCGGGAGTTGCCGGTGGGGGCGAAAAAAAGTTTTATGCCAGCCCTGTGATGGATGGTGAATTAGATATGGCGGACCTTACCAAAGCCATTGAGAAAATCTGTACGGTCAGCGGAGCCGATATCCGGGCTGTTTTGTATGCCCTGGTCGATGTTTCCATCGACAACCTGTCCAACGGCACCATCGTCCGGATGGGCGATCTGGGCAGCTTCCGTATCAGCCTAAGTTCCGAAGGGAAAGCCAAAGCCGAAGAAGTTTCCTCGTCGGCTATCAAAAGCAACAGCATCCTCTTTACGCCCGGCACACGCCTGAAAGAGATGATGGCATCGGCCAAATACCAGAAAGTATAAATTGCCGTCAATGAAACCGGTGCGCAGGGAAGTTTAATCGGATGCGCATCGGATTGGAAACGGATGCTTAGGGGAATTTGATCGGATGCGCATCGGACGATCAACGGATGCGCAGGGAAATCTGATCCGATACGCAGGGGATTCAAAACCGTTGCGCATTTTTAAAACACTTATTTTGTAATCTTTAGTGCTTATTGCATATTCCCCTAGCAGCCTTAACAAAAATCTCTATTTCATGCAAAGTAAAGCAACGCTGGATCCCTAAAGGTGAGTAGCTGCTTGGGCCTCTTTTCCATCTGCCAACATTACTCCTTATTCAGCGCATCCACAGCCAAACAGGCCATTACCTGCATCCCGGTTTCAATAGCTTTTTCGTTGGCAATAAATTTGGGCGAATGCAACCCGGCAGCAGCAGCTTCATTCTTTTCGGCCACGCCCAAGCGATAAAAACAGGCTGGGTATTTCTGGGCAAACCACCCAAAATCCTCGGCTGTCATCCGGATATCGAGGGCATGAACATTGTCTTCGCTCAATAATTGAGCAGCAGCTTGAATTGCTTTTTCGGTAACCTGCGGATGGTTGTACACCGATGGAAACCCAATCTGGATATCAACTTCGGCATGGCCTTCCATACCTTCGGCTACAGAATTAGCAATTTTCCTGATTTTTTCATGAGCTACATAACGCCACTGTTCATCCATGGTACGGAAAGTCCCTTCCAACCGGACGGTTTCCGGAATAATATTCATGGCGCTGTTGCAAACAATATTCCCGAACGAAAGTACCGCCGGAACCTGTGTTGGAATAATGCGGCTGACAACCTGCTGCAAACTGACAACCGTTTGTGCCGCCATTAAAACGGTATCAATGGTTTTGTGAGGCAAGGCAGCATGCCCGCCTTTTCCTTTCAGGGTGATGTAAATTTCGTCGGAAGAGGCCATGTATTGCCCGGGACGGAAACCCACATGCCCGACGGGTAGTTCAGGATACACATGTTGGCCGATGATTAAATCGGGAGTATGTTCTGAAAAAACGCCATCTTCAAGCATCAGTTTGGCCCCACCCGGGATTTTTTCTTCGCCGGGCTGAAATACCAACAGTATTTTTCCTCCCCATTGGCTTTTAAGTTCGTTTAATATTTTAGCCGCACCCAGCAAACAAGCCGTGTGAATATCGTGGCCGCAGGCGTGCATCGCCCCGGCATTCACCGATTTGTAAGGCAGATCGTTTTCTTCGGTAATAGGCAACGCATCCATATCGGCACGCAAAGCCACTGTTTTTCCGGCTCCTTTTTCACCCTGAATAACTCCCAAAATTCCAAACCCGCCAATCCCAGTTTTATGGCTGATTCCCCATCCGTTGAGTTTGGATGCTACAAAATTTGAGGTTTCCTTCTCCTGGAACGAAAGCTCAGGATGGGCATGAATGTGCCTGCGGATGGTAACTATCTCAGAAAAATACTGTTGTGATAATTCGGTAATTTTTTCGTGTAACATCGTAAACTGAAATTAAAAATCGGTACAAAGTGATAAATAAAACACCCGGGGTAAAACCCTTCCTCCATCAATTCCCCAGGCCCAATCGGTGCGGACATAATAGCCCAAAAAACGGGAACGCAACCCGAAACCTACACCGGCTACCAGTGGATAATGTTTCCGATCGATAACCACTTTAATGGGTTTTTCCACAATCTCTTCATAATCGTAAGCGTTTCGGGCATTAATCGGGTTCCAGCCTTCCCAGGCAGAACCTATATCGGTAAAACCAATCACCATAAAGTTATTAAAAAAATCGCTGCTGATGGGCCGGTTAAAAACATAACGGATAATGGGCCACCGGAGCTCGAAATTGGTAACGGCAAAGCTATTGCCGTTGCGTACATTTTGGACAAACCCCCGCATGTTTGTGGCCACCGCCTGATAGGCCCAATTCTTTTCTGTATTGATATTTACCGATTGGTCGAACGTCGGGGTATTGTTTGAAAAATTCATCCAGTTATCTACGCCCCCCAGGTAATAGATCAGCAAAGAGTTCCCAAACGAGGTACTCCAGGCCAGGCGGCTGGCAAACACCAAATCGCGGTGAATGGGAAGATAGTTCCTTACATCGGCACCAACCACAAACAGATGCGAGTTGTACCCGGAGCCCAACTGGTTGTAATATTCGCCAAAGAACTTCATCCGGCTCCCATCCCAGAGATTTAAGCCCAGCCCCCGGACATTATCTACAATAAATTCCGATTTGAGGCCTGCCCAGATTTTATGATCATTGGGCTGCTTAAGTGAATTCGCATCTATTGATTTATATACCTGTTCGTCGTAGCGCAACGAGGCCGTGGTGCGTAAAGCATGTATCTGCGAGAAGGGGTATTTATACACTGCCATCAGTTCGTTCGTGAAGATTTTTGAAAACGACGATTCCGTAAGGCTTTCAAACACCTGCCGGTGATAGATGTATTGCTTGTCGAGCCTGTTTTTGAGGTTCTCGACGCTCACCAGATATTCGTTCGATTCAAAATCAACCGAAAAACGGATACCCCCGGTAATTTTATAGTCCTCGAACAGATCATTGGCCCCAATTTTCATCAACACGTTAAAACCCGGGTTGAAATAAAAGGCACTTCCTGTAAAGGCTTGATAGCTTTGATTCATGAAACCAAAATCAACTTGCGTAACCAAAAGGTTCGAATAGAAATTGGTAAAATACACCAACTGTTTGGGCAAGGCAAAAACTTTTGGTTTTTCCTCGTCGGGGGTGAATTTCAGGGCCTGTTTCTCAATCTCAAACACATAATTGTTGATATCAATCAAAGTGTCGCTGAGCCAGGCCGGGAGCTCCTCAACCACCAATGAGTCAGGTTCGTTCCGGGCTTCAGGGTTGCGCATCAAACTATCCAACTGGTACTGCTCATCGTGGTAATTGCGGAACCAGGTTTCCGGAACCACCGTATTTGATGATACCAGATCGGGGCTCCAATCGTAATTTATGAGCGAGTAACGCTTAACCTCCTTCGAGGCATCGGCAAAAGAATGTGTAACCTGGTTATAGTCGAATCCCTGGATGCTAAAAGCCCGGTTGGTGATGGTCGCGCGGTTGGTAAAAATCCGGTAATGGATAGAGGTGTCAATAAAACTTATGGTACTGTCAAAAGCTGCAAACCCCTTGTTGACAATTCCATTTTGATCCGACAGGAAAAAAAACTGTTGCCTTTTAAATTCTTTGGGGGCCCATTCGTCCACGTTCCAGGTATCTGTTAACCGTTGGAGTTCTTGCGTGGGTTCGGAGGTATTGTAAACAAAAAGGTCGAAATTGTTCTGTATTTCAGGTTTTTCCTCTTTATTATCATTCAATAGATTGGTTTTCCGGTTCGATGCAAAAATGATTTTGGAAGAGCCTTCGGAAAAACCGGGATTCAAATCATCGGCCAGGTCATTGGTGATGCGGTTAAAGGTGCTGGCTGCCAGTGAATAGGTAAAAATATCGGTAAACCCATCAATCACACCAGACATGACCAATTGCTGTCCATCGGGGGAGTAACTGTAATCGAGCACTTTATCGAGGTAAAACAACTCCCGGTGAACTGTTTCGCCGGTTTCGAGGGTGTAAAAATCGAGCCAGATAAGGCCTTTCCGTTCATAAATATAGGTAAGTACCTTACCTGTGGGATGCCAAGCCAGTAACGGATAGGAGTAATCGGTTATCTGTTCCAGTTTGTTTTCGCGCCTGAGTATTTTTTTAGTTCTCCGGGTTTGCGTATTATATAGCCAAATGGCGTATTGTCCATCCTGGTTGGTGACATAAGAAATATAGGTCCCATCGGGCGACATTTTTACCTGTTGGTACACCTTTTTCCGGTTGGGCCTTTTAACTATTTTTACTGAACCCCCGGGATGTTCCTCTTTCTGTTTCTGTTCTTCGGTATAGCGAGCCTGGTGGTAATAAAACCAATCGCTTAAAGCTTCTTTAAGGGGCATACCAAGCACATATAAAAAACCCGATTCCACGCTTTTCGAAATCCGGGTCATATATACAATTTGCGGAACAATTTCAGAGCCATAGGTTTCGGCCAAATAACGCCAAAAAGCATGTCCGGCAATTTTCGCATTATCGCCATGCATCCGGTGGATTTTTTGTACTTTACCCTCAAGGATGGCATTTTTTATTTTTGCTTCGGTTTCAAAATCAAGGTCATAAGCCATATACGAGATTAGCCCGGGGGTAAACCATTCCGGAAGGTTCAACATGGTTGACGATGATACCCTATCACGGAAACTGCCGCCATAAAGCATCTCATTGATAAGGATTTCGGTAATGGAAGCCCGGATTTGGCGTTTGAGTTTGACATGGTCGCCCTCGTAATACAAAAAGACCTTGTTGTCAATAATCCGGGTAACCCCGCCAATGTTGTAATCTTCGGCACCTGTAACCAGGCCAATGTTGCTTTGCCGGAATTCGCTCTGTTTGTTATATACAATAAAAATGATGCGCCTCTGCAAAATCTCTTCCAGGGAATATTCAATATATTCCAGCTCGTTACTGGCTATTTCTGAAATATATGATGCCAGTTGGCTTCCGCTAACATAAAAATAGGTATCGAATTTTGGGAACCGGTAATATTGCCAATAAAAATCGTTGTACTGAACCCGGCTTTTGCCAAAAGTCATCTGGTGGCCGTTATAAAACTGGGCAAAAGTTGCCAAAGCGAGGGTCTGAAATAAAACCCAGCCCACGAACCGCTTTGCTATGTTTGCCCCAAATATCATTCAGCTGATTTATTAAACAATGAATTAAACTCCCTGCCGTTGGCGTACCACTTCATATAACAATACCGATGCTGCCGCCGATACATTTAACGATTCAATCTGCCCAAGAATGGGTATTTTTATCAGGTGATCACAGGTGCGGATAACTTCCACACTTAAGCCAATATCTTCGGAACCCATCACCAGGCAAATAGGGCCGGTAAGGTTTTGCCTGTAATACACCTCCGAAGTTTTTTCAGTAGCCCCAAAAACCTTTATCCCGCTTTGTTGGGCATATTGCAATGCTTTTTTTAGCGATGTTACCCGGCAAACCGGCAATTTATACAAGGCTCCGGCAGATGTCTTTACGGCATCGGAACCAATGCGGGCCGAGCCTTTTTCGGGAATGACAATTACATCAACCCCTGCACATTCGGCAGAACGGACAATGGCTCCAAAATTGCGAACATCGGTAATTTCGTCCAATGCCAAAATAAATGGTTCTTTGGCCGCCTCGAACAACCGGGCAACCTCCTCCTCGAACACTGAAAAACTGATGGGTGAAACCAGCGCGATCACCCCTTGATGGTTTTTTTGCGACACCCGGTTGAGTTTCTCATCAGGGACTATCTGATAAGGGACCTGGTGCGTTTGCATTTCGGTGTACAGCTCTTTAATCAAATCACCGCTTAGCCCGCGTTTAATGAGCACCTTGTCAACATCTTTCCCTGCCCGTATGGCTTCAATTACAGCCCGGATACCAAAAATAAAATCTTCGTTGCTATGTTCCCTTTTGTTTTGCATCACTTTAAGGATTTAATGAAAATATCCGCCCCTCGCGCCAAGTGGCTATAGCATTGTACCACATGCGGGAATATAAGTCGGAACGTTCTAAAATACTCAACTTTCCAAACAATGGATGGTAGTCGTAATAAAAATAAAACTCAATAGCCTCCTTTTTTCCTTTCCCATAAACCCAGTATTCGCCCTGATCGGTGAGCTGAACTTTTGCCGGGGGCCCGCATATTGTATAAACCATTCCTTTATCGGTGAGCCAGCCTTCTTTTGTGCCGGTAAAAAAATAATTGGCCAGTTGAACGCGGTTATAGTAAACACGGATCAGTTCCCTTGCTTTATCCAGGTCGCCGGCTGTTGAAATCCAAAATGAATCTACAGCCTGTTTGGGGTTGTTTAGGTTCCAATAGACTTCCATCTCTTTGCTGCTGCATAAGTAGCCCAATGGGCGGAGCATGTCCTCCGGGGTTTTTATATACGGGAAATGTATGCCTGTTCCGAGATACGGTTTACCAATGACACTTTCTGTTGCCTTGAAACAATAAAGCCCTGGTTGGTTGAATGTAAATAATACGGTGTCGGGATTGGTTAAAACCCATGAAGAATCGGCTTGCCCCCCTTCTAAAACCTCCTCCCCAATCTGATCCGGGGGCTCGGGTAAAAGGGTATCTGGGCGATAATATTCCACTTTCATCCCTTTAGGGTTCAAAATACCGGAACGTATCCGAAAACTATCGTTGACCGAAAAGTGGGGCTGAAACAAGGGATTCCCGTGAACCGAAAGCATCATGTAGCTATTGGCATTCCCATCAGGTTGAAAATCCAGTTCCATTACTTTCGATATCTGCACCTGCGAGTTTATATCGGTTAAAAAAACCTCCATAACATACTTGCCTTTTTCAAGAAGCCTGATGGGTACAAAACCCACATATTGCGACCGTGGTTTTCCTTTAAAGTGAAACATCGTGGTCAGGCTATCAATGATTTCAATGCTGTTATAGGTTTTGGTTACCCTGAAAAAAAGCTGTACATGGGCTTTGGCAATTGAATCTTTGGGATCGGGCTTATAAGCCAATTCCCAAGGAAAGAACCGGAAATACAACCGCAGTTCGGTGGAAGAAGGCATAAAAACCGAAAATTCGGGGTGAATCTGGGTTTGCCCGGGATTGTAATGGCTGGAAAAGTCGCGGTTGCTAATGGTATCGTAAACGGTGACGCATGAAACCACAACCAGGGAAAATCCCAATAGCACTGTCCATATATGTAGCTTCAATTTCACCTGTATAACTATTTTTCAGCTTGGGATTGCTATTGTTTTCATATTTCTTTTGGGTAAACTCAGATTTATTCCCGATAAATTTCTGGCAATCCAAGCAAAAAGCAATATTAGCGTGATTTGATGAGATTAAAAAATGACAAAACAAGATAATTTCAATTAACCTTGATTCCGCAAGTAAAATATTAAACATCAAGAAAATGAGTTATTTAGTCGCGGCGCGACTTCACTTAACCAGATAGTACGGAATTTATTTAAAATACTCATTTTCATTAAAGTCGCACTGCGACTTGCGGATTTAAGGATTAATAATACTTGTCAATGAATGACCCCGGGGCAAGCCCCGAGGTATCGGTAGATTAATGCTACCACAGTTTCAATTGTTCTGTATGAACTTGTTTATATTCTTTTCCTTGATTTTCGACATATCTCTTAATGACTTC
>Ga0074197_1000191_pt1 | contig 90307 bp, 141 predicted proteins | sample EPASupsiteSAE305_FD_64526 | JGI IMG/M metagenome (GOLD analysis project Ga0074197, IMG submission 64526) | Bioremediated contaminated groundwater microbial communities from EPA Superfund site, New Mexico - SAE3-05 reassembly with SPADES | ecosystem: Environmental > Aquatic > Deep subsurface >... | reverse complement strand
CGTCAGTTGGCGGACGTTTACCCGTCAACGCGCATGGCCATTCTCGTTTCCACCTAGACGTTGCCGTTGACGCACATGGCCATTCAGTTGGGTGACATGCGGGAGAGGACGGGAGGGGCTGGGTGGACTGGAAAGAGTGACACGCCCAGTCCCCTGGTTTATGGCTATTGGTCCCCCCGGTTTATGGCCGGTTTATGGCTGGTTTATAGCTATCAGTCCCCTTTATAGCTATCAGTCCCCCGGCTCTACACAGTTCTATGGCTATCAGTTGGTTTGTCAGTCAGTTGGCTTATGAATAGTTCAGTCAGTTGTGTGTTACTTCTCTTCTTATCAGTGTTCTTCTATACGTTCTACTAGGGAACTGGGATGCTCTATGACGTAATTTCAGGGCTTTACGATATTCCCAGTTTCTTCCTTCTTTTCCCTTAGTCTTCTTGTTCTTTTAGTCTTTTGGGATTTGTTTAGTCTGGCGGGATTTTGTTCATCTAAACGGGGTTGTTTGGATTGGTGTGTTTAGTGGTGGTTTTGGTGAACGAATATAAACAGATGGTAAACAGTTGGGTGTTGTGATGAATTGTGGCTTAGTAGCCGCTTTCTTTGGCCATCTGTTTGTAGGCTTCGATGACTGCATTTATCTCTGCCTCTTTTTCCGGGTTTTCTTTGGTGGGCTTGTGCTGCTGTGATTGAATGGCATTAAGACTGGCGTTAAGCCTATCCTCAAGGTACTTGATGTGCCGGCCTTGTATTTCCATCTCCCAGTCCTTTCGTAAAAGGGCATTGTTGGCTGCTTTAAGGAGCTCCTGTTGTTTGTGGATTTCCTCGTCTCTGGCTCTGATGGCATCTTGGTAACTATCATCCCGAGCATCTGCGAACGCCTTTATTTTTTCGGCGTGGTCTTTTATTTTTTCGTTCTCTGACTGGGCCTCTTGGAGCTCAGTTTCTAATTCACAGAGCCTTTGGAGGATTCTGTCGAGTGATTTGGGTAGGCTGTGGGGAAGCAGGAGCACTTTGGTTGCGTAGTCTATTGCCCTCTGTATTGAGGTGATATCATCTTGGGTCATTGCACTATCTCCTGTTGGGCCGCATCATCCAGCGACACTCTCCATTCTTGCAAAAGTAGGCTGCACGCTCCCAGTTCGCCGCGTAAAGCTTCACCCTTTTATCCCTGATGTTCTTCTTGGAGAGATTGGCTTCCATCTCGGCTGGGATGAGCATGGTGACATCTACCATTATCTCTACGCTACTGCCACACTTGGGGCATTCCATTACTTCGCCTCCTTCAGGTACTCGTAGATTGCGTCTGCGAAATAAAGTCCTCCCGCAAGCACATAGGCCGTGTGACTTTCTGGGTGTGGTCATATCTACTTCATGCCAACACTCACCCATTGCCTCAGTAATGAATTTATCACGTTCGAGATTTGCCACTATAACTCTCCCTACACTGCCAGACGCCATTTGGCGTTGGATACAATGGCCTCTAGTGAGTCTTGCTTCTTCGGCATTGGATTCTTGTCCCTGCACTCCCCAGCTTCTATCGGCTCGAAGTGCTCTGGGGCTATCCAGAAACTTACTTTCCGACTATCTATAGCATTGTAAGTGTCATCGCTAGGGTCATAGTTGATGAGCTCTACCACTTCGCCGATATCAAAGCCATGCCCACACCTTCCATAATTGCCACTGAGAATTATCCTGACTTTATCGCCCACTTGGGGCTTCTTCACCTCAATCGCCTCGCAGCAGTTGTCATCGATAATCCACGAATCTCTGACATCAAGGTACTCTGCATGGTAGTATGGCGACCCGTCATCCTCCTTGACCCTGACCTTGACGATTCTTACCTCTTCGCCCACCTCAAATTCATGACCTTCGCCAAATCCCGTGGCGTGCTTGCCACCTACCGTGATACGGACGATATCGCCGACTTTGTGCCTCATGCCTCAGACCATCCTTTCCGGAGATAGCTTTGCCTAACGATGCCTTTCGCGAAGAAGGGATAGATGAGCCAACTGATGCCAAACGTGAAGATTGCAAGGAGGAAGCTGACCACAGCATGCGTCCAGATACCCTTGCTGGCGAAGTAGAGCGTGCCGAAGAGCAGACAGCATAGAAAGGGCGGCGTATTGACCTCTTCAACGTAACCATTCTGCGGGTTCTTGAAGCGCATCTTTGTTCCCACATCCTTCGTCAGAGTTTCCTTGAGTCCCATTGTTAATCCTCATTCCCATTTAGTTCTTGATTCGTCACAATGATGGCATCCCCGGCAATGTAGTCATTCGGGAAGCATCCAGTCTTCGTCCGGAGCAGTATCGTCGCTTTCGGGTTCACAGGGCTGAGTTATGTTAACTATGGCTATCATCACGGCACCCCGTCACTTTTATAAACCGGCTTGGCACTGGTTACGGTTATGCCAATGACTTGCCGGTCATCATCCTTTGAGGCTGAACGGGCCTCATTGATTTCCAGCTTGTATTTAAGATCGTGCTGGTATGCACCCATCAGGTGATTGTTTAACTGTTGCTGAAGACTTGATAATTGATTGATGTACTCTTCTTTGCTCACTGTACCTCCCGTATAACCAGCGTTACGACCTGCCGGAGCAGGTCAAACGCATGGCCGTTATCTTCTTTCTTCTGGAAACAGCCCGTTTTCATCCAGATCAATAGAACATTCCGAACAACAATGCTGATTTATTCCCAACAGAGTGACCGGCCCGAATGTCACCCATTTATCACCTTTTCCGCTGCCGTGGATAATTTGCCGAGCGCAGCAATCACAGGTTAATCGATTTCCCTCTTTCAAAATTGCCTCCGAAGATAACAATTCGCCGGAGCGGTCAAGCCGCTCACCTTAGTAACCGTTATCCCTACAACGTATCCAGTAGGGCGTGGATTGCGTCAATTGCGACTGCCTTATCTTTGGTCGACGCATCGCCAGACATCCGTATCATTGCCTCCATTTGTTCCAACTCCTCTTTGCCGTCAACCCCCACCAACCCGACCAGGGCGGAGCGGAGTTTTGCAATCGTTGTTTCGGCAGCGCGGAGTGGGTGCTTTTCGCAGACTTTGATATGGTCGGTTAGAACTTGCGAGCCGTGCGGAGGTGTCCCCTCGGGATAGGCCATACCACAGTAAACACAGGTCAGAGTGTTGCTCATAATCTCAATTCCTCCCTGCGGGCCACCCAAAAGGGATAACCCGCCTATCGACCGGAACATAAAGCCGTCCGGTCATCGGCTGGCCGTTATATCACTCTGGTTTTGTCGTCGGTGGTGCCGGAAGAGGCATCCAATGTGTGACAACATCCGCGCATGGCCCCCACTCGCTACCAGTTGGCCCGCTGTAAAGTTGCATGAAATCCGCTTTTACTGCTTCTGACCAACCCCAAGTTTTACGCTCAGCGTCAGAGATGAAATGATAGCTGGCTTGACTGACTCTATAACCTTGACCGGGATTGCATTCCTCATAAATAGAGTCGAACTCGGCTATCAATATCTGCACTCCGTATCGGCCCTCTGGTATCTCAGGTAGACGGTCGTTGACGCTTATCCATTCCATATCAACAGTCCTTTCGTGATATAACCCGCCTATAGACGCCGACTCCGCTTCGCTGCGCGGGTCATCGGCTAACCGTTATAATCAGATGAAGTCCTCGTTCCGTTCGAGCTCCTCATCATCCTCCACGGTAGCGAAGGCATCTTACACTGTCTTGAAGCGGCCAGCAACCCTTCCATTCCTGCGAAGGATGTAGCCATCACTCACCACTGAACAAACGCTTCTCATCTTAGAACTCCACTATTATAAATGACCGCCACGACGAGAAAGTTTATTATGCTTATGATGGCAAATACAAAAGCTGACAAATTTCTTTTCACCCTCACGCATAATATCGCATTAAGCATCCATAAGATGCCAACAACAAAAAAAAATACGCTTGCTATACCCATGCCATCACCTCCATTTTGGATATGCGGGACTGATTTACAGTCCCGCATAGAAACGCCCATTAGATGTGGCAGTCGACGACCGTGAGGCGGGCATCATCGGGGAGTTCATCGATGAGCTTGGCGAACTGGGAATTCCAGTCATCCTTGTCCTTCTCATTGGCGACGCAACACCACCATCCCATCTCGCCCCGCTCGTACCATTTGCCATCCTTGAGGATTGCGAATGTGCAGACTGCGCCATCGCGGGCTGTCTGGATGAATTTCTCGCGTGGGACGAGATAATCGCTGATGTCGGCGAAATAGCCGACAGTATCGGAGCACCCTTTGAACGCCACTGCGAGGGGCTGCTCATTGTAGAACTTCTGTGCTGCATCGATATCGCCGGGGAACATCTCATCCCTCGCCTTATCCCACGTGACGAAATCCTCGCGGGGGATGCCAGAAAGCTTCGCATCAACGGCATCCCAGCGGGACCCGGCCTCTTCGCCCGCCGCATCGCGCATAGCTTCGAAGTCGATGTCACCCTTGAGTGCCGAATCAGCATATCCGGGCTTCGCACGTTCGGTCATGATTCCAGCCGAGTCAACTTCACCTTTGGCACCCTCTTTAAGCTTGAAAACCCCAGTCCAGCGACCCCCGACTGTGTACCAGTCCCACTTACTGTTGGGGTTCTCCCAATAGCCGTACTTCCCGGTCTTCTCATCAAGCCTGTAGCCGGCGTACTCGGTCATGTACTTGTCGAAGGTGGGGTAAATCTCCTTGACCGGGACTTCAATAAGCTCGAAATCATCAAAGCCGATGTGGAGATACAACTCGCCGCCATCACAATACTTATGTCTGGGGAACTTCATGCTCCGCTCAAAATATGGTAGGGAGTTGAACTCCACAACCTCCTCGGGAGCAGCGACGCGATAGAAGATGTCCTCACCACCCTCATAAAGGTCTTCATCGCCCACCCGCTTATAGCGAGTTTCCGTATCATTCTCGTACCGTTCGCGATATTCCGGCTCAACATCATTGAACTCCATGAACTTCTCGGGACAATCGCCCATGTTGTTCTCTTGGAATGGCGCGAGTTGCTTCTTGATGTCTTCTCCGATTACCAAAACTGTGAAATGTGACATTACTCTCTCCTTTGTCGCGAATAAAGTTGGGACTGGGAGGAGCACTCCCAGTCCATTCGATTAAACCCTTACTTTCCTCCGAACCACGAGAGCCCGGAAGTGTGTGATGCCGATGCGCTCATTGCGCTCGTAGAACTCCTTCAAGTCCTTGAGTGCGAGCCAGAATTTTGACCATTGGGAAAACTTCTTCATCGGGGAGCCGGGAAATTGTACCATTACCAGATAGCGAGTCTTCCTGCGTGCCATAGCGTATCTCCTTCGTGATGCCTCGTGATGTACTTCATGATTCATTCTATCAAGTAGTTACTTCACTGTCACGAACGATTCGACACTTTAGGCTTAATTCTCGCCCGCTGCGATGGCTATCTCCTCATCAATCTCGTACATGAGCTGGTCGATGTCATTCTTGGAGAGCTTGCTCAAGCCGACCTTCTCCATAATGGAGATAAAGATTAACGTGGTTTTGCCAGAGAGAATCTTGAGTGTTTCTCGACCCTCCTCACAGGCGCTTCCAGTCTGCTCCAATTCCGCCGATACGGCTGATATCGTCTTGAGTAGCATGATGTTGAGCTCGACTGCCGAGATAAATGCGGATACCAGCTCCGCATGCCCCGCAGTCTCCGCCAGCTTTCGGGCGACAATCTTAATCTTCTCGTCGTCCAGCGTCGTGATGCCCTTTTCTTCCGTCATGTCACCTCTCCTCTCGCGTTAGTTGGGGGTGTAGGAAGTTCCCAACTCCATGTCCGTTTCGTACATCGCCCGATGACCATCTTCATCGCTGACACCAAATGCTTCGAAGATTTTATTGGAGAAGAGGATGTTCCTCTTCTCGGTTGCGAGCTTCAGGCAATTGATGCCATTCTGCGAAACTGCCCCATCCACCTCAAGCTCTGCTGACGCAGTAGCCACCATATCCGAGTAGGCTACGGCGACTTCGACAGCTCCGAGGAGCGCTGCCTCCAACCCCTCGCGAGTGGCTGTCTTGGCGAGATTCTTCGCCAGTGTGGTAATGGCCTTCTGTGAGTCTGTTTGGTACATAACTTCTCCTCTCTGTTGTTATTCGTCACCAGTGACGATGCGATTGATGAGATGTTGGATATCCGAGATGTCGTCGTAGTACCAGACATCAACCAGAAGCTTTACCAGCGCTGGGAACGTGCCTCGGAGCATCCAGAGCGTAGCGCCCTCGATGAGCTCGACGCCGTAGCTTGCCGCGAACTCCACGAACTCCGGGTCATCACAGCCCTGCGCCCAATCCTTTTCGATGTAGAGATGACACCTCTGAGCTGACTGACTGTACCCTTTGTAGGGTGATTTTATCGACTCCATGTGATATCTCCCTCCCCATGCCCTTAGTGCTCATCCTTCCATGATGATACTCTATCAAGTAGTTGATAGAATGTCACGGATTATTTGACACTAGATGCGCTTTCCCGCCCAAGTGATAGTCGTATAGGGCTTTCACTCCAAAAATCGCTCCTAGGCCCCGTAGCGTTCGCGGAGTCGATGGTTCTGGCGTGGGCGTAGCGCCACGATGTCGGACGCTCAAGACTCATCGACAACTTTGATGCGCTCGGCGTGCTCAATGACATCGAGAACACGATAACGTGTATTGCCGATATTTCCTCTGTAGACGTCGCCATGCTCATAGAGCGCGATGGCTTTAAGCAGTTGAGGGAGCGTTCCCCTGAGACGAAGCATTTTGTGATGATTGGGGCTTGGGCCCAAATCCTCGACCTTTACGCCCAGCGCATAAACATCGCGCAAAAACTCATCGAAAAGCGAATCCTCAACACACTCAAGTTCTATCTCAAACATCATTGCCAGCCTCCTTATGTTACTATCGCACTCAGTAGAGTCGCGTGACGCCGCACTTCTTGCAGGTCCGCTTGACCAAGCCCTCGATGTGGGACTCCTCAATCTCGCCGCCACAGGAACACTTCGTCCGATGCAGGTCGATGCAACCCTCATGCTTCGCGTAACCCCAGACCCTACGATTTCTTTTCATCATCTTGTCTCTCATTGTCTTTCTCCTCTGTTTTCGTGAAAGTTTTGAATGCTGCGTCAAGTGCTTTGACAACCATCTTCAGAAAGAATCCAGCTACAATCACAACCCAGAATACGATGATGAACAGCACTTTGAAGGGGTCCAATTAGAAGCCCCCTTCGTAGTCGCACTCATCATCGGAGGCACTCAGGAATTTGTTCATCGCACGCTGGATGCCTTTGCGAGCCTCCCGCTCAAGCTTCGCTGTCTCCCGCTCCGCAGCCCTTCTTGCATCGCGATATGGCTTGAGGATACGTTCCGACGATGCCTTGATGTATTTCAGCCGCTCTTCTTTCGTCATGCTCATAACGCCCTCCATCGTGAATCTTCGTGATGTGTAATGCTTATGAGAGAATTATATCAAGTAGTTACTTAATGGTCACGCACGATTAAGCCGCTTCGTCACTTTCCAGCCGCTTGCCCAGATAGTAGATGCCATCGAGAGTCTCCACAGCCTCACAGGTGACATCATCCTCCGCCATGATGACGCCAACAATAGGCTCCGACCTGATGAACTGTCCATTCTTGATGAACCCCTCGCTATCATCGTAGCCATTGCCGCAAATCCTCGCCCCATCAGTTCGCCAATTCTCAAGCCTGATTGTTCGTGGCATACTCACCTCACTCCGAGTCTGGGAATTCGATAGGTTTATAGATGTTCAAAAACACCTCTTCCTTCATTGACTCATTTGTAAAGATGTTCAAAAACACCTCTTCCTTCATTGACTCATTTGTAAAGATGCGTCTGGGAACTATCTCGTAAAGCACCCAGCCATCTTTCACATCTTTGACGCGAGCTATAACTTCAGGCCCTGCGAATGGATTGCCCTCTTCGCCAGAGCGAATGAGCCTATACTTTCCGCCCACAACAACACTTTTTACAGGAGTGTCCTGAAATATAATGTCTCTAAGTCGTTTAAGCGGATTCATACTCGCACCACCCCCAAGATGACAGCCATTGCCGCCATCGCCACAATGACTGCAATTACGAAGCCTAATCCAGATACGCTTCTACTTGCACAGACAACTCCGGCAAAAATCCAAACTCCTGCGATTGCGATGCCAGCACCTATCGTCATTTCAAGCCTCCTTGATTATCTCGAAGTTCTCGCGCTTGCCAATGCAGATGCGCGGGATTCTCTTGTCGCCATTGTGGTCGCTTATCCAATAATCACCATTGGAATCGGCGGGGTCATCATTCGTGTTGTAGAAACAACTCCTGCAAAGCGTCCCCTCCAAGCCACCAAACGTGAAGGAGGGGCTTGAGCGCTGGGCAATAAATCTCACCCTATCGCCGAGTTGTGGAGTTATCTTTGGAGTTCTCTCCACGCTGTCAGATGTCACGCTGTCAGATGTCACGCTGTCAGATGTCACGCTGTCATCGGCTAATCGCCACTTTGCAGTCATCGCTCACCTCCGCTTTGTAGAAGCGTCAAGGGCAATCCAGCGCCACACTTGTCCACAGTGCTCGCACTTGAAGCCGCCCTTGAGGTACTCCCCATCGCCCCTCGGGGCGATGGAGCCACACTTGTCGCAGATATCGTAGTGACGATACCGACACTTTCCTTCCGATTTGCCACACTTGGGGCAGATAGTATCACTCATGTCACACTCCTATTGAATGCCGGAAAGGTCGATGGGAGTCCAGGGCGCAACGTACTCCTCGATGCTGAGGAGGCGGAAGTTGGGGTCGGGCGCTGTGGCATGCCTGAAGCAGAACATGCCGTACTGCTCTGCTGAGATGATGAAGGTGAGGTCCCTGCCGAATTCAATATCATGCTGATACTGCTCCGAATCGACAATATCCTTCGCGTCCTTGAGTCCCAGTTGCGCAAGCTGCCGCAAGAACTTGATGTGGGGGATTTTGCCAGCTTCTACGGTGATATTCCTGAACGTAACCTTGAACTTCTTCATTGTTGCCCTCCTGATTGATTTGACCACAGATTAATGTGGGAATGAAGCCTCTGCCGTATACGACAAGAAAAGCGGGAGCTTACGCCCCCGCAACCTCAAGGATTGCTGCCGCAAGTGCAGCCGCGTGATTCGCATCGACGCCACGGAAGGGAGCGTGATTGACTTCCCCATTGGAGCGCCGGATGAGCGCTCCGACCTTGACCTTCGGAGCGCCGTCATCGTAGCTGTACTTCTCGACGACAAGCGTAGTGCTCTCGCTCACGTTGACATCCTTTGTGCAGATAGTTTTGTGAAGTTTTGCATCCCATGCCATGATTTCTTCCTCCCTCATGTATGATTTACTTACGAGATGATTCTATCAAGTAGTTACTTAATTGTCACGAATAAAAGAACATCATTTGTCACTTTGAGACGAAGCTCACTTCCAGCCCTCTTTCACCGCGTCGTGCATCCATTGCGGGGCGTCACTCTTCCAATCCGTGAAGCCACAACATGCAAGTTGCGCCTTTGCCCAAATCGGTATCTCTTCCGTAAACAAAACCTTTGGTGGCAGCGGGACGCCCAAATTTTCTTAGCTGAACGCCAATTTCTCATATCATGTGCCCATATTTTACGCAGCATTTTTACAGTTTTGCCCCTCAAATCACAACTCCAATTATGGTATGAAAATTAATCATGAAGACCCTCCTCTCTCAACTTCTCAATCAGACTGGGAATGGGCGTGATATTGTTGATGGCATGGAAGACATCCCAGACATCCTCATCAGCACCGGCAGGAACGCCAGTGGCATCGAGGTGGGGCAGAATCAGCATGAACGAGGCAGTAATCAACTCGGCTATGTTTTCGCTCAACTCTTCCATATCATTCGCTCCTCTTGTTCCATCCCGTCTTTTCTGCCGCAATCTCGGTACAGACAAAAACAGCCTTGTCGGTAGTGTAAACCCATGGCCCTTGCGCCCCACATGATGGGCAGTAAATATACGTAGGCCAACCCTCACGGTCTTTTGTACCCCTGCCAATGCCAAATTCTTTTTCATTTCCGCAAAATGGACATGGTTTTATCATTGGTTATGACTCCGATGAGTAGCCATCTCTAGCCCACCCACTCCCCTTGAGGATGATGCCGGATGTAAGGGCCACCCCACGCTTCATCCCCTTGCCACACTTCCCGCACTCGACTGGGGAATCCGCATTGCTGAACTTCCGAAACTCCTCGACCTCATTGCCACACTCACATTGATATACGTAGATTGGCACTTCGTAGCTCCTTCCGAGCAACAACCAGACTTTCAAAGCCGTCTGCGCTACGCTTGCAGTTTAATTCAACGAGTTATGATACTTGCCTATGGCTCGATTACCTGCGCTACAGCATCCATAGCGTCGAGCAATCCATAGTCACTGTAGAAACTTTCCGCATCGTGCTCAACGCCGTCAGCATCGCGGAAAAAACGAACATCCCTAATGTGTGTGACTTGGAGTTTGCCCACTACGCCAATTCGCATCATTCCTGTTTCAGCTTCAATGTCATTTACAGGCCATTCGTCACCGCCATAGAAATGGGCAATGAAAGGCTGCGGCAGGCTGTTTATATGGTCCATCCTTAGTAAATCCACGGTACCCCCCTCTATAGCCCGAACGCATAACCAAACGTTCGAGCCGTTGTGCGGCTCAACTCAAGCCGTTATAATCATCTTGGCTTATGGCCTGTCGGCCAGGGCTTCGCGGGCTATGTCCTGCATCATGACTGCCTGCTGATAGACATGCCCCGGCTCAAGAGTCCCCCGCGCAATCTTCTGCAAAGCCGCTCTCAGCCGGTCGCAATCGCTTGTCCCGTCGTTGTTCAGGAAGCATTTTGCTCCACGGCTTTTCCTGGCCTCCCTTGCTCTATGTATCTCATCGCAGATAGCGCAGTCGCAGGGCTGGTCGTGCTGTGCCAGCATCATGTTTTCAATGTCCCAAGGGTATTCACTCACGGTTCGCCCCGCATTTCCTGGAAAATACCGGCTGCTGCGGCAAACCACGCATTTTTGACGGCTCCCGGTAGGCTCTCCCAGATAGGCAGCGGATCGCCTGTTACGGCGCTTTTGCAGCCAGTGTATCCACAATATGCTTCGTAGCCTCGACGTGCGGCCCTCATGATTCGTTCCTGTCTCTCTGATAGTTCCATCGGTTCCTCCGGGTAGTTCACTATCTTAGCAGCTTCTTCCCGCTTATATCGCACAACAGCATCAGCCGCCAAGCGAAGACATTTCTCCAAGCCATCCTCCCGATTGTGCTTAAACCGCGTGATGACTTGACGATTGATTCTTACCTCGTAATCCTGCTCGCCCGTAGGCTTCGGCTCTTGGGAAACATTCACTATCGCAATCATTCCCCATCCCTCGCCCACTCAACCACTTCGGCACGAAAGGCATTCGGGAATTCAAGTCGCCATCTCCCCTCCCTAACCTCGGGGAAGATTTCCGCCACAGCAGTCCAGAGAATGTAGTGAGCCTCCTTATCCTGTCTTGCGGGAAGACCATAATATTCATCACTGAGTCTCCGGATTTCACGAACTCTCTCGGCAGGAATCTCAAGTCTCCTCAGCTCCCTCTTGGGAGCCTCTTCCTTCTTCCAAAACTTCCATTTCATGATTTAACACTCCTCTCTTTGTTTCCTATTCTGGGTGGTGGTTTTTGAATTCCCTATCCTTGAGGATGTTGATGACCTCTTCCACGTTGATGGGCGAGTAGTACATGCCGGGGGCATCCACCCCAACATCCATGCTTCTACCCCAAAGTCCGTATTGAGCATCGAGCATCCCGTGACTGTGGCCGTGGAGATGGAAGCTGCCGAAGTGTGACCTGGGCCATACGCGGTGTGCGTAGTGCGAGAGCCAGAATGTGTGCTCCCAGACTGTAAGCTGATACGCATCCTTGACCCAGATGAAGCCCTTTTCCCTAACATCTCTATAATCATGATTGCCCCGGATGAGGAAGTGCTGACCATTGAGCCGCCTGAGGAAGATTTCAGCATTGTTCCACGCAAAGTCGCCCAGATGATAAACCCTATCTCCGGACATCACGAATGAGTTGTGATTCTCAATTAGTTTCTCGTTCATCTCCTCGACGGAGCCGAAGGGACGATTCATGAGTCTGATTATCTTCGAGTGGCTGTAATGCTCGTCAGATGTAAACCAAACTGTATTCACGACAGAACCTCCTTGTTTATTGTCATTCCGAATAGCGCCACTTTGCTTTTTCGGCTATCTCCCTTAATCCCTCGGGAGCATCGGAAACGATACGCTTCACTGCGCAAATCGGTATTGGCATCTTAACGCCACGAACACGTATTTCGTAATCATTAAGCATCTCCACCTTCACGAGATTCCCGCACAGCGACTTCATATCGGGGGGGAAATAGGGTTGTGTGCCGGGAGTCACTATTCAGACATCATTATCGACGCCATACTCCTGCTCCAACTCATCCCACTCCTTGATGAGCACCGTATCTTGTGGCTTTATCTCCATTGTCGCTCCTTCCGCTTCATGATTATCGTGAAATCATTCTATCAAGCAGTTACTTAATTGTCGAGCAATAAGAAACTGCAATGGTTCATTTCCCACCACAATCCGCAAGCCACCGCCTGTACTCGCAGATGCCAATATGGTCATTGGAGCGGAACCTCCTGCGCATAAACTTCTTGATTTCCATAACCTCGGAACGAGACAACTCAAGAAGCGAGAAGTAGCGATGCTTGTCATCTGGAAAGAGGAACTCCCCAGTCGGGTCATGATAGATATCGCCGACCTTTAGGAAACAGTGCTCGACTGGGATGACACTATGCCAGTAGCCAAGAACGTAACGAACATCATCCCGACGCCGCAGTGCATCCATCGCCTCCCACGTATTGTGGTAGCAGGCTTTGGGATAAACATCATACATTATCCTGCGCCTGAGCGATGGCTCCATTAGCACTACGGAAACCTCCTTGACATCATCGGGGTTTCCGTAGCCAAGCGCCACCGATAGACGCACGCAGTCGAGGATATCATCCCCAGTCTTCCCGACCCTCTCTGCTATCTCGTGAATGTTCATTTGTGCATTCCTTGAATGGTGGCATCAACTCCAACAAGAGCTCCACGCCTTACCGCACACTCCCAATATCCTGCCCACAGGATGAATGTTTGCCCATGATATTCGCCATTATCCCTGCGCCGAATATCAAAGTGACATCGTATTGCGAAGTCCTCGAACTCATTTCGTAGCTCTTGAATGGTCATCTCCGCCTCACATATTCCAATCCAACATCTCGTAGCCATAGTATAAGCCTAACTCGACGTATTCCGGAATACCAACAACCCCATCTTCTTCATGTGGGTGGGGCAATCTCCTCTTCCCAACCGGGCAGAATGGATATTCCCCATTAGGTTCCCTGATGGCATACTCCCATTCGTCCTCTATCAATCGGTGCGGGCATGCCGTAATGACAAGCTCATGACCATCGGGGTAGTAGTAGTGCGCAACCTTGAATTCTCTCATGCTGCCACCTTTCCGTCCACTTCATTCTTGTCATCGCGGACTTTGATGAATGTCGGGAATCGGAGCTTCCCGCCGCTCGTTTCCTCCTGATAGGAGACTTCGATAATGCCGGGGAGCGCAGTTCTCCAAGCTCCACTGGTGTCGCGAAATGCGAACTCCTCCCGCTCTTGGTCGGTAAAACCACTTCCGACATTGACACGCTTACCCTTATACTCTACAACTAGAGCGCCAAGACGACCCTCATGCTTCCCTACACCTACGTACCAGTCTACAACCGGGAGGTCGAGGGTATGGAACTCCTTCACCTTACACCACTGGGATGAACGCTTATGCTCATATGTGCCGTATGCACTTTTAAGGACAAGACCCTCATATCCCTTAGCGATTACCGCATCCCGCAACTCGTGGATTGTTACGATGGAAACGTGGGTTGGTTGAGGTGTTGTTGTGAGGCCATAAACCTTCATAAAATCGTAGAGGAGGGCTTGCGTAAGGAGGGCAATCTTGCCATTTGTGGCAAAAATCTGGCGGCTGGAGCCCTTGAGTTTTGCAAAGCCATTGCAGAGATAGCGTAGTCTCCCGTAAAGGGAGGTCTCCATGCTGTATGGCGTCATGTTGAAGCAATCGAAAATCATGAACTGAAGCTTCCCATTGTCCACATTGTATTTCCGATGCACCTGCATCATGAGCTTCTGGAACTTCTTGTCCTCAGATATCACCTCGCCATCATATACAATGAATGCCGCATCCATCGCATCTGCCAGCTTCAAGAGGTCTTCGTTGAAGCAGTCGAAATTCCGAAACTGCTTCCAGTTGCGACTATAATAATGAACGGTGCGCTCGACAGCATCGACATACGCCGCACAACGAACACCATCAAGCTTGCAGCCAGCGATGATTTGATTGGCCGTATAGCGCTTGAGGAACTTCCCAAGGTCATCATCGCATGTCATGAGGTCTATTGCGGTGCTCACAGGGATGCCTCCATTTCTTCGAGCCTCTTCACCAGCGGGACAAGCTCATCCCACTGAGCCTTAGTCAGCATCCGGAGTGAGGCGAATATTGGATAGCCATTGATGGCTTCGGGAAGAGCGGCATCGTAATACTCGTAGACATGGATGACTTCATCATCCACCATCTTCTTCGCATCCTCCTCTGCTATGAATACGAGGGGCATGAAGATGGCTCTCAGCAATGCTTCATCCCCCTTCTGAATCTGCCACGACCCGAAGACCGCATTGCGATGGATATCCTTTGCAAGTTGCTTGAGGTCGGTCGTCTTCTCAGCCATCACTCTCCTCCTGCCGCTCTTTCGCATTATCAAAGATTTGCAAGAACTTATTGCCATCAATGTGAGTATCTACACATACCATTGTGTAGTCTTTGCCACGATAAACCCACTTCGGCAGGAACCGCTGGGTGTAGATTTCGTTGGAGTAGCCATCCTCCTTAGTTCCATCGAAGAGGTTCTTTTCTTCCCTGGCAAACTTAACCTCGTCGCCGGGGCCCTCCCCGGTCAGGTGCCAGTAATACTCTCTAGCATCGTCAATCGGAATCACTCGCCAATCTTCAACATAGCCAAAGTAGTCGAAAATCTCCTTCCGCAAAGCAAAGTATTGGTCAAGTATTTTCATTTTTGCCACCCTTCTCTGTCATTTCTTGTAGTTTCTCAATCACTCCCGGCTCCACAAAGACCATCGGGAAACCCACGGGAGCCTCGGTATTGAAGACCCGATTGAAAGCGGGACGCCGCAGATGGGCAATATTCCCTGTCCGATTGGCATCCTCCTGTTTGAGCATCTTGGCTCCTGCCGGAGCCGTAGCCTCCACCAGCGCGATGAAGCCATCATCAAAGAGCTTCTGGTGCTCCTCACACAAGCCCCATCCAGTAACCGTATGATGCTCGAACTTCTTGCACAGCCTCTTGTCGATGAGGAGGCTTCCCGTGTCATACTGCTTCCCGCAGACCTGACACACCATCTGCTCCAATGTGACGTATGATTTATCGCTCATGACTCACCACCCGTAGATTTCTGCATCTGGGAATGCCTTGCGCTTGATTTCCTCCCAAGCCTCCCAGCCGCGCTCATTGAGGAAATCCCCAAAGACCTTGGAGTTCCTCCCGTTCCAGCCAGCCCACTTATCGCCCATGATGCTCTGAAGGTCACTCCCCGTGAACGTGATGCTCTCGTCGAATTTCCCGTCATCATCCACAAAGAGGTCGGGGGCAATCTCGAAATAGAGCTTCTGCATGTCGTCAATTATCTCTTGGTCGGTCATCATTCCTCCTAGTGGTTGGTGGAGCAATTGGCTTCCGCTACAGCCCTTTGCTCCTCAAGCTTGCCAACAAAAGATGCCATCATTGCAAGTTTCTTGGCGATATCGCGCGGAACAACCATGTAATTGTAGCCCTCTTTGCCAATCAGGAGTGAGGCGGCGATGATGGGGTCAGGAGTTCTTTCGCGACCCGGAATGAAGAGTGATGTCAGGACTTGCGCACCGCCGCCAGAATCCTGAGACACGACAAAGCTCATAATGAAGGGGATGCTGTAGCGTTCGGCAATCTTGCCGAGGGCATCAACGTGGGACTCCATCTCGGAGCGGTAGATGCTCGTCATGTCATACGATTCGTGTTCAATCTTCTTAGTCTTCTCTTTCATTGTTCCCTCCGTGATGTTTTGTGTGCTGAAACGAAAAAAGGTGGGGTTGACCGAAGCCAACCCCACTCTCAGCTATTCAGTTTTGGCAGCAGCCTTCTTCACCTTGCGCGGCACTACGCGCCCACACACGGAGCAGACCCAGACCGCTACGCCACCACCATCAGTAGTGCTATACCACTTGACAATCTTCCCGCAGACTGCGCAGTTATCGTGCGCTGCCCGGATGATAGGAGTGCCGAACCCCGATTGCTCGGGAACCTTCTGTGCGGGAGCACGCGGCGTCTTCGGCTTCTCCTCTTTCGGAGTGGCAGCAGCCGGAGCGCCCACATCCTTCAGCTTCAACCCCCTCCCCTTCTTGGGAGTCTCTTCCTTCTTCGGCTCCTCTGCGGCTGCGGGTGCAGCAGAAGCCCCATCCGGAGTATCGCCGAGCGCTTCGGCGATTGCCGCATTGATTGCAGCCATATCCACTTCGGGAACTTCGTGCGCTACTTCAGACATTCTCCACTTGCCATTCTTCATTTTGACTCTCCTTTCGTGATTTCTCTTTATCAATCATCTTGATGGATTCACTATACATTAAGTAGTTACTTTAGTCAAAGTAATTATGACTGATTCTCGCTTTTTTCAACACTTGCATCCTTGGTGGGTGGTCCAATCGGCTTCTTGCGTCGCCCCACAATCATCGGTTTGCTTGGTGTGAACTTCTGCCACGTTTCGCCCCGCAGATAGCGGATAACGTAGCCATAGCTACAGCCGAAACGCTCTGCCAGCGCATCATAATCCTGCCCCAGCTCGTCAAGCGCTTTCTGGAACTCCACTGGGTCAATGAACTTCGACTGAATGTGCGTAGCGCCCTTCTTCTTCCCGCCCCGCCCCTTCATCGCCATATCAATCATGTTGAGACGATTGGAGCCGAGGAACAGATGATTCGGGTTGACGCACGGCGGATTATCACAAGAATGACAGACGAGCATCCCCTTCGGGATTGGTCCCTTGTAGTGCATATAAGAAAGGCGATGGGCGAGCCATTTCTCACCCTTCACCTTCACCAAGCCATATCCCTTGGGATTGCGCGTCCCTTGGAATTCCCAGCACCCCGTCTTCTCGTTGACAATGACTGGGAGTGTGCGTTCCCTCTTCTCCTCTGCCATCTCTTCTACTCCCTCGTCTTAATCGCAACCCATCCGGCGAAGTTCAGATTTCGCCAGAAGCAATCCACGTGACGGAAGCCAGCGCCCCGCAGAAGCTCCTCGTTCCAATGTGCCGTGACCGGGACGAGGACACCTTCGAGCGAGAGCCGCTTCCGGTCGATATCCTCCTGCGAATAGCCATTTGCCCGCTTTTTCTCGTAGTACGCATCCACCATCAGCGAATCCAACTCCGCCGTAGCGCCAAGAACCTTCTCGACCAGGATGAGTGCGCCACCCAACTCCATGTTGCGGTAGATGTCGAGCAGTATCCGCTGGCGATGCTCTATTGGCGTGAATTGAAGCGTCAGGATGCTCATGACGAGCGAAGAGCCCCGCCCCTCCCAGCCATTCATCGGATTGACCGGAAGGGGATATTCACGCCGCAAATCAAGGGTTTGGATATCCACGACGGGATTTGCATCAGGGTGACACAAATGACCGTAGCGAGCTTTTGCAGCTTCAGCCATAGGGGAAGATACTTCCACCCCGATAAAGCGATTTGCGGTGCCGTAGCGCTCCACGAATGGCGCAAGCGCTTCGCCCCTGCTACAGCCCAAATCGATGATGAAGGTTCCCGGCTGCACGTAGCGGGAGCCAACATTGAAACACATCTCTCGCATATTGTGGTAATCGGGTATCGAGCGTTCCAGCATATTGTCGAAACAGGCTGTGACCTCTGCGTCGAACTCCCACTTCTCGCCCGGAATCACAGAATCAACTCTCATATCTCCGCCACCCATTACAGCCTCCCATTGGCGAAATCATTGTAGATGGTAATCATATCCTTCGCCCCCTTCAGATTGTACGGCGTGTCGAGGAGCTTCTCGTGGGTCTTCTTGAGCCCACTGTTAATCTGGTAGCTGTCATGCTTCCTGTAGAAGTTCCCCTTGGCGTACATCTCCTTGAAGGCGGCTGCGGAGGGATACTTCTCGACGGGACGATGGAGGGAGCGAATCGGGAACTGAAGGAACCACTCTTCCATCTCTGGGAACTTGTAGAAGTCGGTATTGGTAATCCCGAATTCCGTATCGCCCCAGAGGATGATATTCGCCGCACTGAACTTGATATCATCCGACCACACCTTGCGCCACGGGATGATGGCCGCCTCGCCGAATTGCTGTTGCGCCACATTCACCTTGCGCTGATTGCAGTACAGGTCATCCCCGCCCAAGCCATTGAGGATGAGCGTATCGCCCCGCTCTGCCATTGCCGGATAGATATAGAGCCACGGGTGCATGCACTGCACGACCGTCTTCTTAATCGTGTGGCAGTGGTTGATGTACTGCCGGATATCCCCAGCAATGGCGTCAGGGTCGCTGGGAAGCGTCAGCTCGACGAGCTCAAGGCCAAAGTGCTTGCACAGGTTGCGCGAGGAGAGGAGGTCAGTGGAGACAATCCCATCGACATGGAACGTGTAACACCGAGGCTTCCTCCCCATCGCCAACATCGAGAAGAGTATCGTCACGCTATCCGTGCCACCGGAGAGTGCAAGCGCCGCATTTCTATTGGGGTCAATCTGCTCAATCCGCTTCAGGCAGAGGTTGCGGAAAGCTCCAATGTCTGAGTCCGTGATTGAGTGGCGCATCCTTTCGTATATGGCCAACTCTTCCTTTGTAGCAACCATCTCTTTCAAAGCCATCTCAACCCCCAATTGCCACTACGACATCCGCAAGCGCAATGCCATAGAGATAGACCGCAGGGACTTTATCCGAGACAGGAAGCTTTTCCAGCATCTCAATCGGGAAGACTACACTCAGCTCCCCCTTGTCCCACGGGAATTCGTGAGGGGCAGCATGGAGAAGTTGTGTCGGATGGTCGCTGAATGTGCCACATTCCTTGCGGAAGGATTCGCCGAAGATGTAGCCCCCATCTTGAGAGATGAAAAGCCTCGGTCCCTTGAGTTGTTCATACTCAAGGATGTCGCATTCACTGACAGTATTTGTGCAGGAGATGACGATATCGCACTTGCGTAGCGGCTCGTAACCATTATCCCTGCTTGCGACCTCGACGTTGCCATACTCGATGAACTTATCGTAATTACGGGCGGGGAAACTGGGGTGCCCACAAATGACGAATTTCCGGATGCCAAAAAGTTCAAAGAACACTTGTGCAGTCTTGATGTTCGTCCTACCGTTCCCGATGAAGCCCACCCTCGTTTCGCTGTTGAGAGCAGACCGACCGAGGTAGAACTCTGCGGAGAGTGCCGCCATCATGCCGCAGCGCAACCGTGTCAGGTCGGCACTCTCCACAATCATCGCAGTCCCGTCAGGCTTATAGACAGTGGTGTATGAGGTCGTATTCCCAGTCTTCTCATCGACCCGGATGACCTTGGCTCCACAAGTCCCATCAGAGAGCTTTGCCGCCATGACATTGACAAAGAGCTCCGGAACATCCTCTTGTGCGTACTTCAACACAAGGGATTGCTTAGACGGATTGCTCTTCAAGAAAGAAGAGCCGTTTGTGGCGGCTCTCAGATACTCATACTTCAACTTATCGTATATCCTTTGAATCATATCCACCATCCCAATAACTTGCCGAGAGCCCACACAAGCCACACAACCAAGCCGAATATAACCGAGCCTATCATGGCGAACATCATCTCAAGGGCATTCCCCAAGAATCCTGAACTTGAGACTCTATTGGCCTCTTGAAACAAGAGGAATGACGTAATGAGGGAGACTGCCAGCGGAATCATCCAAGAGTTGATTTCTATCATTATCATAGTTTCCTCAATATGCCATTGAGCACAGACAAGCCAATCTCCCTTGCCATCAGTGGCGGCACTGAGCGTCCACAGCGTTCCCATTGTTGGGCCTCATTTCCAGTCAAGATGAAGTCATCTGGGAAGGAGCAGAGGCGCTTCACTTCCGGAATCATCAGCTTCCGCTTATCGCCCGCCTTATCCATCACGTAGCCATTGGCGCTCATGTATGCCGAGTAGAGCAGTCGATGTCCATCTGCGGGTACAGTCCCGTAGGGCTCATCTGCTGATTTCCATCTGTCGAAGTAGCCCCCGGCACGATACCACTCAAGGTCAGCAATTGCCTCCCTGAGAGAGTAGCGATACGGGAAGGGTTGAGGATGAACAGGAGATACGCCCCGCTCATCGACCAAATCATTCCGCACCCCAACGAATATAACCCGCAGTCTTGTCTGGGGAACACCAAGCCACTCTGCATTGAGGAGCTTCGCCTCTACGGAGTAGCCGCAATCCTTGAGCGCCTTGAGAATCATCAGGAAGTAGCCCTTTGCAGCGCCCTTCACCAAGCCGGAGACATTCTCCGCGATGAACACCTTGGGTTGAAGCCCCTTCAGTATCCGGACGTACTCGAAGAAGAGGTCATCTACGACCTGTTCCTTTCCATCAGAATAGTTCTTCGTCTTCCCCCAACCCTTCTCGCGCTTCCCAGCCGTGGAGAATGCGGAACATGGAGGGGAGCCATCGAAGATGTCAAGCTCCCCTACTTTGAGTCCCGTCGCCGCCAGAATCTCCTCGGGTTTAATCGTCCGGATATCCCGCGTGTCAAGGATGCTATTCGGGTGATTCGCCTTGTATGTGTCTTGGGCTGCTTCGACAAACTCGTTTGCCCAAAGCACCCTAAAACCAGCCATACGATACCCAAGGCAACTACCTCCACCGCCAGAAAACGTAGAAACAACATTAAATCCATTCCACGGTATCGCACGTATCTCCTCCATCGTTGGTATCGTATATGGAGGCTTTACAACTCCACTCTCCTGCGCCATCCTCTTGTCCTCTTCCGGGTCATACTCCCCTATCTGCACCCACCCGCTATCCCCCGGCTTCAGGGGTCCATTTGCAAGTATCGTCGTGGATGGCAAATGTGGCGACTGCCATCGTGGTTTGTAGCTGACGTTCGTTCCCACCCCCACAACACCGACAATCTTGCTCATTCTAGCGTCCCGCGTTCCCTTGCGTAACGCATGTAGCGGAGGACTTTCGCCTTCTTCTCCTCGATGTGTCGGTCATTCACTTTGATGACCACATCGCACTCCTCGCTCAGAAGTTCAATCACGGCAATCGGGTCATTGATTTCCTCATTGAGCCGCTCGATGTTGGATTTCTCCTCATATGTGTCGTTAAGGCCGAAGCGGAGAGACTTACTCGCTATCTGGGAAATCTCGGCGCACTCCTCGGAGATGCATGTTACTATGTGTTCCAATTTGTCCATCAGTCCATCCTCCAATTCCAATTCAGCGCAACACCATATCGTACGCCTACTGTTTACTTTCGTTTTGCCAAGCGCTCCAAGCGCCTGAGATATGATGCCTGCTCCCTATTCTGCGGAATCGGGAGTTGCATCACCAGATTATTGAAGCCGCCAAGCGTGAATTTCGGCGTAGGGAGGTAGTTCATGGACTCACATCCCTGTAAGTATTTCCGCGCTTAACATCTGAAATCTTAGAAAATGACATTCCGTAATCTCCCGCAATTTGTTTTAGCGTCCTAGTATCACGGCGAATAGACCTAACCTGCTCATCTGTGAGCTTCCGCTTCTTTCTGGCAAACTCTCTATTCTGCTCTGGTGTGAAATGATATGTTGGTTGCTGTAGTCCAGCATCAAAAGCATGCTTAACATTCTCTCCGCGAGTACACCATTCTAGATTGTCGGCGCTATTATTCTGTTTATTGCCGTCCTTGTGGTTCACTTCAGGCTTGTTGTCGGGGTTGTCGCAAAATGCTTTCGCAACCATTCTGGCAATAGCCATTGTTGTGCGAACATTGCTGCCATCGCCACGAAACAAAACTACTGAAAGATAACCATCGCGATTTCTTCTTGGCTTAGCAATTTGCCATCCTTGTGATACACAAAAGAGGCTACCCTTCCCATATTGCTCACCTTATACGGAAGCCCATCGATATCTTTCCACACCTCTTCCATGATGCTAATTCCCCCTAGGACGGCCACTCCAAGCGTAGCCACACTTAGGACAGCAGTAGTCAGTCTCTATTGCCTCGTCGAATGTCTTGAATTCTGTGGGCGGGGCAGCGGGGCGTGCTGGCTCAAACCCACCGAAGGCACCCTCTGCGATGCTGTCATCGATGCCATCAAGCTCCTTGATTTCAATCTCGTCGAAACCAGCAAGCTCAACATCGAAATCGCCATCATTCAGCTCAGAGAGCAAGCTCCCCAATTTGTCGAAGTCCCACGAGCCACTGATTCTATTAAGCGCAAGATTTAGGGCTTTCTCGCGCTTTTCGCTCGGCTCACTGATGATGATGGTAGGGATTTCCGTCCACCCCAGCGCTCTTGCCGCAGTGAGTCGCTGATGACCGCCAACAACCTTTGCGTTACCCTTGACGATTGCAGTTGCGGTATTGGCAAGCACCGGCTGCACGCAGCCAAATTCCTGCAACCCCTTCTTCAACTTCTCCAACTCTGATGCCGAGATACTCCTCGGGTTGTAGTCAGCGAGCTCAAGGTTCGCCGTAGGGAACATGACAATCTTCATCTCTTTGGACATCTCAAAACCACTCATGTAAATAACTCCTTTTCCTAAAGCTTCTCGCCAAACTGACGATATACCTATTTATACGATTGGCGAAAATTTGCGCCGCATCAAATCGAGGAAACTCCTTGAACTATCTACCAAATCTTCCAACGTGCCATTGTTTTCTACGATGATATCGTAGCTGTAATTCTCCACGTTTGAGTCAGCGTGGTTGGAGAATTCTTCAAGTCCATCTCTGCGAACGAGAAGCGTCAGGGCATCTGGGAAGCGCTTGCAGAACTTCGCAATTTCCTCCGGCTCCCGAATCATCACAAAAATAATGGGCCAATGCCACTCGCGACATATTTTGTCAATCCGCAATGCCATATTATTCATGGGACCATCGTACTCGCGGGTTGCCATATCCTTCAGGTCGGAAAGGAATTGCCTCCCACGCTCATCCTTTACTCCATCCCAGCCAAGATGACGGGCAGCGAGCTTCACTTCATCGACCGAGGAAATCACCGCGCAATGGCCATTATAATTTGCGGCAACGCTGCTTGCGAAATAATCCTTACCAGCACGTGCACGACCATTTATGACAACCAAAATTCTATTATTTTGTATAACCATTGTTTTACTCTCCAAAACTGCACATTTCGCAAATGCCTATGAATCAAGACTTAAATATTAAAATACTATTGACACATTTAAGCAATTGCTATATAGTTTATTCGTCAAATGCAACACGCTATTTTTAATCAAATGACAACCGATAGTAGCGCTCCTGTTCGCCAATTCGCTACTAACCTAGAAAGGAGAGAGCGAGGAATGATGAGTGATTTTAATGGCAGTGTTACAATGAGGTGTGCGGCGTCTGACATCATTTCGACCGATGATTTCACCCCAGTAAAAGACTTGGGGGCATTCGTCAAAAAATCCAAGGACAAGATTACCCTCGCGGTGCCGACACCAGAGAATTCAGTGTTAATCGAATTCCACCTGATGTGATGGGAAAGGGGCGGGAGTTATCCCGCCCCTCCTTTTAGACGCCCTTCTCCATCTTCCGCATATCGACGAACTTCCTATCCCGCCACTCATTCTGCTTGCCGGGATTCCACGCCGACACTCTCCGATAGTACCCGCACACTCTCGCAAATACACCACTCGTAAGCACCTTCAAATAAACACCCCCTTTATCGTGGAATCTGGGACGCACTCGAATTCCCACTCGCCCGGAGCGAGAGTTTCCGCTATCGAATGCGCCGCACTGACTATATCCAGCGGAACCGTATCCGCCACGTAGCGAATCTGCCTCCGCTTGCATGGACTGTAGTAGCGAATGGCATCCTGAACCTTCATCAGATACTCCCCAGTCGTCATGTCTACAACCGTAGGGGATTTGAGCGATAAAACTACCGACTCAAACCCAGTGGGCCACTCGGGAAGCACCAAGCCATTTGTATGAATGCCAAGTGGGAGATTGCCGAAGCGCTCCACGAGGCTGCGGAAGTGCGGGTTGGAGGTGGGCTCACCACCAGAAAACACGACACCCAAGCCCCCAAGGAACGATGTGGCAAGTGGCTTGATGAAGGCTTCCGCCTGACTTGCGGAGATATTCCCCTTCCCCATCACGACATCGCGATTGTGACACCACGGACAACAAACATTGCAGCCCGTGAGATAGAGTGTCACCGCGTAGCGACCTGGGAAATCGAGGAATCCCGTCATTAGCCCATATATTGGCTTACTCTCCCGTGACATCTCTCTTCTCCTGCGCCTCAACCTTTACCAATCCATTTGGCATGAAGACGACGCTCTTCAGAAAATACCTGTCCATTGCAACCTCTGTGAGGAGAAAATTCAGAACGGATATCTGGTCCTCTTTGAGGAACTCCCTCTCTATCGTGACTGAATCATCCATTACGCAAAGCCCTCCCGCACAAGCTCCGGCCTACGCTCCGCAAGCGCCGTGAGCTCCTCGTCCGTATGCTCATTGGGGCATACTGCATGTGCGCCCGGAATGCGACCACATATCTCGCACATGGAGTACACTGCGGTCATGCTGAAGTATGGCAGCTTCGTGTTCTCGCAGATGAAGCGAACTGCATCCTCCACTTGCTTGGGCGTCATGCTCTCCCCAAGGTAGAAGTGAACCACCGTGCCACCGCTGGGAATGGTCTGTAGGCTATTTTGCGTCCGGAACACCGCATTGAGGTCGTCTTGATACTCGACGGGGATGTGGCAGCTATTTGTGAAGTACGGCGATTTCTTCAAGCCCCGATGCGGAATATCGGGGAAGATTTTAAGCGCCTTCTTTGCCAGCTTGTAGGTGGCACTCTCTGCTGGCGTAGCTTCGAGATTGAAGAGTTTCCCGGTCTGCTCCGTGAATTCGCCTACCTTCCCTGCCATGAAATCAAGGATGGACTCTCCGAATACCAAGCCATCCTCGGAGAGGAGGGAATCTTCTCTGCCAAGAAGAATCTGGACACATTCCCAAAGCCCGATAAATCCGACTGTAGTGAAGAACGTATCGAACCCTCGCCCAAAATTGGACTTGGCCATGGGAAAGAAGCCCCGCTTGAAGTGGTCGATTACCACCTCACGCTTCCATAGCTGCTCATCCCGTATCTCCTCCATAGTCTCCGTGATGAGCTGGAAGAACTCTTTGATTGCAAGCTGCTTATCCTTCCCAGTCCGTTCCATCGCCCTCATTGCGACGAAGGGAAGGGAGATGGTAACGACCTGAAGCGAGCCAGTCTGGTCAGCGTGCCCAAATAGTCCGCCGACATGCTTCTGGATTTCCTTCTTATCAATCATGAGTCTGCAACACATCGAGCGAACATCGTCGGGATTGATTTTCTGTCCACCACTCTCCCCATTGATAAAGTTCTGGAAGTAGGGCGTGCCGTATTTCGCAGTAAGCTCGAAAATCTTATCCTTGATGGGCTGGTCGAAGAAGTCCTCCGTGACATTTATCGTCAGGATGGGGAATGTGAAGCCATTCCCCTGCCCATCCCCCTCAATGAAGCAGTCAAGGATGGCATTCACAATCATCCCCTGCCACCCCTGCATCTCCCCGTACGTCTTCCCTTCCGCATCCGGATAGCCGAGCTCATGGAGTGGCCTCCCAGCAACGAGGATTGCTGAGTTCTTCAGGTCGCTGGGGCAGGTGATGGCGAGCGTGATATTGGTGAAAGGCGTCTGCGAGCCCCATCTGCTATTGAAGTTCAAATGGAACATCATCTCTTGGATACATTGTTTCACTTCACGTTTCGTAAGCGTGAGTGCAATTGCCGTATCAGCGCCAGAAGCCAGATAGTCGAGATATGCCTTGTACGCATAAGGGGCAAGATGGACATCCACCTCATTGAACGCCTGTGCGCCCGCGAATTCATTGGACATTGCGCCCACGAAATTGATGATATGATTTATCGCAGTCCGCAGATGCTTCGCGGGTCTGCTCACTGACATGGCAGATGTGATTCCGCCAGCCAGAAGCGTGGGGAGTGAATTCCCGGCGCAATACGGCGTGGCGTGCGATAGCGAAAGGTCATGGATGTGGACCTCGCCATCCTTGTGCTTCTGGGCGAGATTGTCAAACCCCGCCTGCTCTATTCTGAAGATGTTATCCCTGCCGAGACATTCCCCGCCCACAGCCATGAGGAGTCCATTGGGGGTCCACATGCAGTTCGCATTCTCGCTTGAGACATCACCTTTCTGTAGATACTCGTCTACGATGGGGTTCACTGTTACTCGTACATCAATGGGCATCTGTCACGCTCTCCTCGGCTCTTGTGTTGGTGTGTGCTCTACTCCGTGACACACGAGGACTTCTGTAGCGAGAAGCCTCTGTATCTTGTCGTGCGAATTGTCGATGACATACTTCGCCAAATCGACCGCACTCATCTCATTCCAGTTCATATCTGCGCCCTCAATCTCCGGATGTTCTGCGCGTACAATCTAGCCTGCTTTCCTGCGCCATTGTAGCGCTCGACACCCTTCCAGAAATTCCCCTTGGAGGCCGCTATCTTTCTGTCCAGCACTGCCTCCGCCTCATTTGCACTCACCCTGATGCTCTTGGGATTCTTACCCCTGGGCCAATCGAGAATCTGGAATGCCGAACGCTCGCCATCCCTCCCCACTACCCCAGTCCTGAAGCCACTCTCTCTGGCCGCAATTGCGGCAAGCGTCTTCGGGTATTTCGTCTCGGCCAACACCATCCCGAACTCAAGAGCGATATCCCGCTCCACGCCGTACTTCAGTGCGAATCTGGCAATGCTCCTGATATCCTTATTCTGGGGGATGACCTCGATAATCCCGGCTTTATTCAGCGTCACATGGTCGATGTCACTCTTGATGCTGAAATCGCCACAACCCGCAATCTTCGGAATTATCATTCCAATCAGGCATGATGCGATAATGAGTTTCTTCATGAATACCTCCATCAATTAAGTATTTACTTGGTTATTTCGTGCCGGTATGACCAAAACCGCCAGCACCCCTTTCAGTCTCATCAAGCTCCTCGACTTCAAGGAGGATTGCTTGAAGGACGGGAGCTATCACGCCCTGCGCGATACGCATCCCCTCAGTAATTTCAATAGGCGCTGTCCCGCGATTCGTGACGATGATTTTCACTTCGCCCCGATAATCGCTGTCAATCGTTCCCGGTGCATTCTTAATGGAAAGCTCCGTTTTGAGGCTCAAGCCGCTTCTGGGACGAATCTGCATCTCGAAGCCAGCCGGAACCGCAAATGCAAGCCCAGTTCCCACAAGCTTAGTCTCTCCGGGTCGAAGCAGGAAGTCATCCTCAATCGAAGCGAGGTCAAACCCCGCAGCCTTGCAAGTCTTGTATGCCGGAATCTTTGCGCGGGAATTGACCCGCTTGACACTCACAACAAGTGAAAACATTTATTCTCCTTTCTCTGCGTCCAAAAAGTAACATTCGCGCTTACCGCCATCTCGCCGCGTTCCACAAAGGCGACAAGGTATCTCGTCAATTTCAGTTTTGTAAAAGTGGCAACGGGGGCATGTGTGATTATGATGTCCAGACTCTTGGAATTTTCCACATGCCATGATTACTCTCCTGTCTCCGCATCCAAGAAGCAACAGCCATCACTTCTTTCAAAACAGGAAATGCATGGCTCCTCCGAAATTTGAGTGTCCATAAAATGACAATCAGAACATAGGTGGCTTTGATGACCATTAAGTACGCCAACACTCACCATTTTCCCACATGCCATACTCCCTCCCTTCATAATTCATCATGATTTCCTACATCATACATTAAGTAGTTACTTAATGTCAAAGCCTATTTGACCATCTCAATGCCCCTTGCCTACCATTGATGCTATTATTGACGCAATTGCCAGAACATCCAAAATGTTTCCCTATGTCATCATACGACATGCCAGAAATCCTCATTTTTGCCGCCTCTTCTATTTGACCCAGTGACAACTTAGAGCGTTTCAAGGCCAATATTGCAGGATTCATCAACCCCGTATCAAAGGCGTGCTTTACATTTTCTCCATGATTGCACCACTCAAGATTATCAGCACGATTATTTCGTTTATTGCCATCTTTATGATTTACCTCAAGTTTGCCATCTGGATTTGAGACAAAGACCGTCGCAACCAACCTGTGTACTGCGCGTTGAATCTTTGTGCCACTCTTCATAAAGTTTATGTAGTGATATCCCTTTGAATTATAGCCTCCTTTCAATTTGGACACCCTGCCACGCTCACCCCTATAGTTCAGGGAAAATACTTCACCCATTGCATTTACAGCATAGCCGGGAAACTCCTCTAATTCATGCAAGTCTTCCATCCATGCCCCCAAACATACGAACAATATTCCCATTGCTTAATGCGAGATATGCCCCCACACTATCAGCAATATGTTCAAAATGCCCCAGTTGTTCTGGAAACAATTCTGCGCCCCTTCCAGCAAATCTATTCTTAATCATGGTCATTATTTCATGCTTCGTCGCACTTCGATAACCACAGACTGCAATTTTTACTTCTGTTGGACTACACCACTCGCAGGGAATGCTGAGTATCGCCGCCACGGATGCTACCACTGCGGTCGCCATGTTCATCATCACCATCGCCTTTGCCGATTGCGCTCCGCCGCTGGGAAGCTCGCCCACGATTCCCTTGATGTCATGGCGCTTAATGATTTCCGCCAGCGCTGATGCGATGACTGTGGAGCGGGAGTAGTAGTCATCGGCAGTCCTGGTCGTCTTCTTCGCCGATTTCTCCGTGATGATTGTCCCGCAGTCAATCACTTCACCCTTCTTGATTACCGACCAGCCGAATGCGCGAAAGCCTACATCGCATGCCAAAATGCACATTTAACCCTCCTACGCGCTATAGCTGTCAAAGCTCAGATTGAACTCCTTCAGGACTTGACAAACCTTCTCAACCCTGCCACCCCGCTCGCCATTCAGCGTAGCGATTGCGATAAGTTGCTTTCTCATTGGCCTCGGAGCCTCAACATTTTTGTCATACATAAATGCGTTCAAGATGATACCTCACTTTCCTAATGTAGTTTTCCCACCCTTTTTTACAACCTTCATGCGCGAACTCACGATATCCCTGATTGCCGGATTGTGCGTGATGATGAACGGATGCTCAATATTGGAGGCAAAGCGTTTGCAGAGCTCCACGGCATTCTCCGCAGCCGCATCATCAAGCGACTCAAATGGCTCATCAAGGAAGAGGATATTGAGACTTCCACTCGACATCGCCCTACAAAGGGAGTTGAAGCCGAGCGAAATTGCGAAGTTCACGAATTGCCGCTCGCCACCACTATTCCCCTTGTAATCCCCAGCGCCATCCTCCGTAGTGACCTTGATGCTGAACTTGTCACGATACTCGCCGCTCTTCAGCTTGCTTATCGTCGATATCTCGATGGCAATCGCGGGATTGAGGACATTCATGTACTCGGAGACAATCCGATTGAGTTCCGGAGTGATATTGTCGAGGACGTAGCTCTTCAAGCCTCCATTGCCAAGAATCTCCTCCAACATCATTGTGGTTTCAAGAGTCTCCTCCAACTCCTTCAATTCGCGCTCAAGACCCTTCCGCGCAGCCGTATCGGTAGACGCCTTCTTCGTGAGCTGCTCTATCTCCTCGCCATTGCCCCGCTTCTGTCCCTTGATACTCGCGATTTGCGCCTGTACGTTAATTATACGATTGGCGTAATTCTCAATCTCAGTTTCGAGCATGGCGAGATGGCGACGCTCCACTGCAAGCTCCGCCGCATGCTTCTCGATGCTGGCGTATTTCTCGCCCTCTTTTGCCAGAGCTTCCAATTTTGACTTCTGAGCCTCTTGCTCATTCAGCGCAAGGGTGAGTGAGGCTTTCGCTGCCTCACGAGCTTCTAGGGCAACTCTCGTCTCTTCTGCGGCCGATTCCACATGCGCCTTTACGCTTGATTCATCCAGTGGGCGGAGACACTTGTCACAATCCTTCGGAACCGACTTCAACGCAGCCACCGTCTTGTTGAGCGCTGTCGATAGCTGGGAGACACGCTCATTCCAGAGCGCCACATTCATCTTTGCCGCATCGAAGGCCTTCCTGACCTCCCCCAACTCCTCCTGAAACTTCTGCATCGCCCCGGATGCCTTCGTGATGAGTGCGGAAGCCTTATCTATCGCAACACGCTTTTGTGCAAGCTCTGTTTCCTTTTGTTTCTTCTGAGCCTCCGCATCTGCGACATCCTGCTCGTACTGGGCAATCATTCGCTGGGCAGCATCCTCCACATCCTTGTCGGCTCGCTTCAGCGTGGCAATCTTGTCAAAGGTGAAATCAATCTCCCGCGCAAGAGTCTCTATCTGGGACTGCACGCTGGCTACCTTCGCATTGAGCTCACCACGACGCTCTTTCGTGCGCTTGAGGGAGTCCGCAAAGAAGCCTAGCCCGAGGGATTGCTCGAAAACTTCCTTGAGCTCAGAGTCGGTCAGTGCCGCAAAATCCTTGATATCACCCTGTCCGAAATTCGCCACCTTGGAGAAGGTAAGCTCTCCCATGCCGACGAGCGAATCAAGAATAGCCTGCGTATCCTTGATGGTTCCCTGTGTCCTGTCATCGGGACCGACAGTGAGATGGAGCCCCGATGGGTAGAGGGAATGCTTCCTCGCTCGCGTGACAATCACATCGTCGAATTGGAGCGTTACGGCGCAATCCTTCCCAACAGAGCGATTGATGACATCATCACCATTGAGTCCACGCTTTGTCTTCCCGAAGAGACACCAGAATATCGCCTCGTAGAGCGATGACTTCCCGGCCCCATTGCTATTGGCGGTCGGAGAATCGCTGTTCACACCCTCAATAAGGGTGAGCCCCGTGTAATTCTCGAAATCGACCTCCATTTCGCCAATGGAGAGGAAGTTCTCAATAATCACTCTTCTGATTCGCACAATGCCTCCTGCCTCTGCTCCATCCGTGAGAAATACTCGTCCATCTCCCGATTGACCTCATCCACTATCTCCTGTGGAATCTCTGGTGACTTCCCGCTCCGCTCCCACTCATCCAGCTCGTTGTATAGCTGGGTCAGCTTGCCGGGGATGTCCGGATATGGCAGAAAAGACATCGCGTATCTATCGTAGTTGAGCACTGCCTCCCTGACAGTGGAAAGACCACAAACCGCAGCCATCCTCATCGCCCCATCCAATACGCTCATGACATTATCCTTTCGTATTCCTTGAGTATCTTAGTCTTGAAGGGTGCCAGCTTCGGCATGATATCGATGTAGTCCGAAATCATCTGCGCTGGCGTCGTGATTTTGATTGTCTCCGTCTTCGCTTTGGAGAACTCCCTGACAAGCTGAATCGTGATTGATTCTGCACCATAGTCGGTACAGAGTGCCTTCGCAGTAGCCGCGTCCTTTGCAGACTTGGAGACTATCCTGATGAAGTTCCCCTTTACCTCAGATGGAGAGGGCAGCATCACCTTCCCATTGGCGGTGATATCAATCGTCAGGAATTTCGGATGACGAACCTCATGGAGAGCCACGCCAGCATCACTCCTGATAAGCACGCCCCGAGTGGAGCCCTCATCCCCGAAATCAAGCTGCGTCATGGAGCCTATCTGGGCTATCCTCCCATTGATGGCTGGGGAGTGATAGTGGCCGGCATAGATTTCGCCGCTGAAATTTTCCGCAAGCCACTTGGCACTCAGTCCGGTGTCGGGCATCCCGGCCATTGGCTTGAAGTCATCGATACCCTGATGGCACACGATGATATCGACGCTCCCATCGTATGCCTTGACGAGCTTCTTGAATGTTTCGATGTCATGCGTGTAAGGGATGAACGCAATGCGATGCCCACCCACGAGCGTATTGGTCGGCTCCTTGAACACCGTGACAGCCCCCAGCAATCCGGAAAGCGAATCTACCGATGTTGCCCATTCTGCGGAGGAGCCCTCCATGTCATGATTGCCGGGGATAATCCAAAAGCGATGCCCACGCCCAATCAGACGCTTCAGCATCGTGATTGTCGATGTAAGCGTAGAGGGACGGAGCGCTCCCCGAACGTGGAAGATGTCGCCCGCGAGGATGATGTCCATCGCCTCATTCTGTTTGGCTATGGCGCACACATTGGCAAGGGCGTGCATGGCAAAATGGACCCTGGAATTCCAGAGTCCATCGAGGAGCCGTGAGTGAGCCTTGTATGCGTGGATATGCAGGTCGGCTGCAAAAGCCAATGGAAGTTTCTGTGTCATTACACCACCTTTTCGCACGTTTCGATGAATTCCCCGAGGTTATCGGCAACCATCCACTTGCTCAATTCCACAAACTGCTGAAGTCCGTGGTCGAATTCCAGATACCGCGCATTCATCGCAAAACGCATGGAGCTCATGTAGTAAGTCTTCTTCGTTTCCGATTCGTGAATAGCGAATATCCGCACGCCACAAACATTGAGGAGCTTCACGAGTTCAGCATCAATGCCCCACGATGCAGAGCCACGCTTCTTCGCTTCCGCTACGGTGGGTGCGCCGCCTCGATATAGATGTTTGCTCTGCTTGCGATATGAGAGATAGGTATTCCCTATCTTCACACCCACCTTCCTGCCATTGTGGATTATGTCTTCAGATTTCATAAATAACCTCCATTAGGATGCCTTCGCCAACTTCACCTTCTCTGCATCAAGGACTGATTTGAGGAGCGCATCGTACTTCGCCTTATCAGCCTTGAGCTCTTTCTCAAGGACGGAGCGGTACTTCTTCGAGCCATCGGGAAGCTGAATGTACGCACCAGCCCTCGTCAAAAGCTCCTCGTCAAGAAGAGCATCGATAAGTGTTGACGCGAGATTGACACCTTCTATGAAGGAGCCATCGTACTCAGCCTCAGAGAAAGGGGGAGCAACCTTATTCTTGACGACTTGTGCTATCACCCGCTGACCGATGATGCTATCGTCGTAGCCCTTGATTTTATCGCCCTTACGAAGCTTGATGCGGACGGAAGCGTAGAACTTCAGCGCCCTGCCACCCGGAGTACTCTCCTTATCGCCATACATTACGCCGGGATTATCACGCACCTGATTGAGGAAAATGAGCGTGATGTTGCTCTTGTTCACAAGGGCGGCGAGCTTCTTCAGACTGGGGGAGAGGAGGGCGGCGAGTGAGAGCTTCGTCTTCATATTGCTCTCGTCATAATCGGCTTCCAGCTCCGCTTTCGTCATCATCGACGCCACGGAATCCACGACAATCGTGATGGGCTTCTTTGCATCGTACTTCCGGGCAAGCTCCACGACCTTTTCAATAATCTGGAAGCCCTCCTCTGCGGTATCCGGCTGCCGATACACCCACTTTTCTGGAGCATCAGCCAATCCCAGCGCTTTCGCCCGATTGAGCGAGAAGGCATGTTCGTAATCAAGAAATACCGCAAGCCCGCCCCGCTCCTGCGTACTCTTCAGCGCAAAGGTCGAGATGAGTGTCTTCCCAGAAGATTCGCCGCCATAGATTTCAATGATGCGACCGACTGGGAAGCCTCTATCGTACTTTCCGCCAATCGCCTTATTAAGCTGAAGAACCCCTGTATCGAGCCAATCGGACACATCCTGTATCTCTGTATTATTGCCAATCGACTTATAGAGGTCTGTAATGAAATCACTCATGAATGTCTCCTGCGGAAAAAGGGTGGCTTTCGCCACCCTTCTCGTTGTCCGATTAAACGCTTACTTCATGGAGCCAAGCGCAGCTTGGATGGCGGCTTCGATGTCATCTGCGGGAGCCGCAGACGCATCAGTTTCCCACGGAGGAGTCTCTTCGCCCACATTCACCACGCCGAGGGGAACCTCATTCACAATCTCCGTAGCGGGGCGTGGAGTGGTGGCAGTGGAAGCCGTCACATCATCATCTTCCCTGCGGGGGGCGCCGATGCTGGCATTGAGTGATTCGATGTACTCCTGCGCAAACCGGCGCTTCTCCTCGAAGGACTTGATTTGGGCAATCGTAAAGCTCGGCCCACGAGTGAATTCCGGAATCCAGTATGTAACAGTGCCCTTCTTCGCCTTCTTGGAGGAGAGGAGCGTGATAAAGGTGAAGGTGGGAACCGTGATGAACTTACTCCCCTGCTTGACCTTGACCATCTCTTCGATGTACTCCGCGAAAGGCATGTAGCCGGAGCCCTTCAGGTACGCCACGCACTCAACGAGCTTATCGTCTTCCGTGAGCGCCAGTCCGAAGACAACCTTCTGAGCTTGACAGCGCGGGTCGATTCCATCCGCCCGATAGGAGCAGGTCTTGCCGCACTTCTGCTTGTAATTGGAGCCGAAGACCGTATCGCCCTGCATGTGGAGCGGCGAATTGCAGTTCTTCGTAGTGTCGTCCTCAACGTAGTACGCATAGCGATTGCGTACTGCGAGAACGACGAGCCCCTTGACCTTGACACCCTCTTCGATGATGGCATCACCCTTCTTCCGCTGACCGAGCACCCACGTTCCCTGCGGATACGTCGAATCGCTGTCGTAATTAATCTTGAGAACAGGCAGGGACTTCACATCGGAAACATCCTCCGCAGATGTCATCCCGGCCACTTCGCGTAGAAAATCGTCATTGAGTGCAAGTTCTTTAGCCATTTACTTCTCCTTTTTGTTTACGTGATGTGCGGACTATGCCGCTTCCTTTACCGATGTCGACGTGAGTCCTTCGATTTCCGACCGCTGATTGATGGCGATGCGAATCAGAAGGTCTTTGCGCATGTACCATGCTTCCTTGAGAGCCTTGATGGTTTCCTTCTGCGCCCGGATGATGTTGAGATTCTTCGCCGAGGACTGATACTTCTCATTGAGAAGCAACTGCGCCTCGACAATCTTCTCAGTTGCTTTCTGGCCCTTTGCATCAAGCTCGACTCTGATTTCGCCATCCAATTGGGCGCAGAGTGTGTCATGCTGAAGCTTCGCGGCAAGGTACTTCGCCTCCAACTCCACGGATTTCTCTGCAACGAACAGAAAGTTCGATGCTTGGGTGCAAAGCTCCTCATCAAGCTTTGTTTGGTCGATTTCCAGATTCCGCAATTTCGTCATATCGCTCATGATGTTCACCTCCTCTCTATCGTGTAGTTGCTTAATGTCATCATGATTTAATCCACTTTCCGCGCATCATCTGCAATCACTATACATTAAGTAGTTGATTAAGTCAATATAAAAGCGAGCCATGAAGCGCTTTTTTCTCAGGAATTCTCTTGGCACTGCGAACGAGCGTACAGTCATTGATACCAATGCCAACAAGCTCCAAGGGAATAGCTCTAAGACATCTGGGGCAGGTGATTCTGAGGACATCACTGTACGACTTATCTGCCGCCAATTTTACGCCACACTCACACGCTACTTCTGTTGAAAAGAACATTTCTTACTCCTCGATGGCCCACTCATGCTTGGGGTCTGGAACGAAACACATGGCGACTCTGAAATCATAACCATCCATCATGCCCCTTCCATCACTTATCATGTTGTGACAAACACCCTCAAATGCCTTCACAAGCCAGCCGCCAGGAATCTTAGCCCTGACATGATAATCGTCAATCTGCTCCCACTTCATACCCATACGTTCACCTCACTTGAAGATTCCACCGAGCGTCTGAATTGCCGCCCTGAACTTATCCATATTCTCGCCACCCTCGCTGAAGAATGCGAACTGCGGGGAGCAGGAGAATAGAACGTAACAGCCGAACTGCTTGCTGTATATCACCTGACCTTGCAGGGATGACATCTTCGCCTTCTTATCCCCTGTGAAGAGATGCACAAGGCTTGAAGCGAAGCAGACGATTATTTTCGGCCCCACTGCTACTATCTCCTGACGGAGATAATCGGTGCATTTCCCCTCGCATTCTTTTGTTGGTTGTGCTGGGGAACCCTTGGGGTCGAAGAAGCACTTGACGGGGGATGTGTAGTAGATATCCCTTGCCAGAATCCCAACCTCCTTCAGCTCAGTGACGAGAAACTTTGTGCTATCCGCCGTCAGATGCTTGTACTCCCGCTTCACCGGGTTGTTGATTATCATGATACTCGGCTTCGCAGTGTTCTGTGGGAATACTGGCATGAGGTATTTCCGCTTCGCAGTTGAAGCACAAACCGCACTATTGGTGAGAATCGACTTCAACTCCGCGAGATTGAGATTCCCACCACCCTTCGCCAGCTTTGGCGTATTGTTGTACGTGGGGAGCAGTTCGGAGAAATTCTTGACACGCTCCTCTTCCCTGTCCTCCCGCACGCCCAGAGATTCAAAGCCACCAGCACGGACAAGAGCTCCATGAACTCTCGAATTGCACTGACGCTTCTGGACGCGGGAGAGAAAATCAGCCTCAGAGAGAAATGCACCATCGGAGCGAGCCCTGAGAATCTCCTCAACAGCCTTTGTGCCTATCCCCTTCACGATGCCCAGCGGAGGCACTATTGCGCCATCCTCGTCAATCACATACTCATCTGTTGATAGGTTGACATCTGGCAACCTAATCCTGATTCCGCACCGCTCCGCTTCGCGGGAAAGAAGCGTTATCCGCTCATCCGAGCTGTTCCCCAGTTGTGCGGCAAAGAATTCGGCTGGGAAGTGGGCCTTGAGATACATCGACCAGAAGGAGAGCATTGTGTATGCCACTGCATGCGACTTATTGAAGGAGTAAGCGGCGAATTCCGCCATCTTGTCGAAGAGGGATGAAGCAGCATTGGCATCTATCCCATTCACCACGCAGCCATCCACGAAGCCAGCACGATGCTTCTCGAACTCATCCTTGCCGAGCTTCTTGCCGATAATCTTTCTCATCTTGTCAGCGCCAGCCCATGAGAAGCCGCCGAGCTGAACGAATATCTGCATGATTTGCTCTTGGTAGACGAGGATTCCCTTCGTTGGTCCAAGGATAGGCTTGAGAAGCGGAGTCTCATAATACTCATACTCATCGCCCTTCGCGATACGGACGTACTGGGCAGTCTGCCCGGAATTGAGCGAGCCCGGACGGAAGAGCGCTGTCGTATCAGTCGCCATATCAAAAGTGGAGCACTCGATGCCACGAAGAAGCGACTGCATGCCACAGTTATGCACAACTACACCATTTGCCACAAATGATGGTGAATTCCCCTCCATCTGAATATCATAAACATCATCTTCTCCATCCTCCTCTATAGAGAGGACTTCGCTCCACTCAATGTCGCAGCCGTCATTCAAGTCTTGAACTCGGTTTCTAATCGCTATATTTGAGCACCCAAACTTGTCTGAAATCTTCGCAATATTGGGCTCCTCAAAATACTCCAGCCTCACCAACTCTGGGTCGATATCACTCCGAAAACAAGAGTTGTCTTTTCCTGCCTGCAACTCTGACATCTTCTTTTTTGTCTCCTTAGAGTGGCACACTTTGCTCTCCCACATGCCATTATTGCCGCGCCTTCCTGCTACGCTTCGCATACGCTCAATAGTTTTCTGACTACACTTTCTTCCCCTATGAACCTTAGAGGCCCTTTCTGCATTTTCAACCTTATGGATGTCAATATGCTCGTCGACGCCAAGAAGTGTCAAATTTGACAAAGAATCGTCAGATTTATCCCGATTATTGTGGTGAATTACACAATTTTCAGGAATGGAGCTTAAACCATGCGCACAACAATATACAAAATGCGACCTAAACATCCTATCCTTGCCAAATCGCTCTATCAAGTGGGCATCACTCATAGTCGAAAACCTCACATACCACCGACCATTCTTCGCTTGATACTCAATCACAACTTCCTCCTTATCGTAAGGATTTCATCACCCTCCTTAACATCCTTCAATTTTACCCACCCTGCGCCCCTTACATAAACTGGATGCTCCTCTGTGAGCCTAAGCTCCTTGCCATTTTTCGTCTTCAGCTTAAAGACCTTCTGCACCCCAGAGTAAACAACCTTCTTTACCCTGCCCTTCTTTATCACCATTGACGATTCATCTAGGCAGCGAATAGATTTATAGACATTTTTCACATAAAGGTCTTTAAGCTTAACCCCATCAACAATCGCATCGCCAGAGATACAGTTCTCGAACTGGAACACCCCGACACCCTCACCCCTGCGGAAGAGCTCAAGCGTCTTCTGGTCGTCGAGCGGGATTGATGTGAAGTCGATATCCACGCCACGACGAACCTTGATGATATCCCTCGCCTTGGAGAGGATGGAGAGTGTCGATAGTCCGAGAATATCAACCTTCAGGAGTCCGAATTTCTCAGCCACATTCTTATCCCAGTTGATTGTCTCGCTATCGCCATGCTTCTCAATGGCACCCGTATTTACGAGGGGCTCGGAGGAGATGACCAAGCCGCATGCGTGAGTCCCGAGACTGCGAATCGTCCCGTTTATCTTGAAGACCTGCTCCATCAGAGCGGCATTATCCGCCTTGAATTTCGCAAGCTCCGGAACCTTCTCAAAGGATTCGACATCCTCTATCTGCTTGGAGAGCATGTTTACGGTCAGGAGGTTGACATCATAGACCTTGGCGACATCGCGGAAAGCCCCGGCAATCTGCATGGCGTTGAATGTCCCTATCCGCCCCACCTTATCATCGCCATACTTCGCCTTGATGTATGCGAAAACCTCATCCCTGCGATTGTCCGCGAAATCTACGTCGATATCAGGGAGGTCAATCCGCTCCGGGTTCAGGAATCGCTCAAAATATAGTCCGAAACGAATTGGGTCAACTTGTGTAATACCCATGAGATAACACACAAGGGAGCCAGCAGCAGAACCACGACCAGGACCAACCATAATTCCATTGGCACGCGACCAATTGATGATGTCCTCAACAATAAGAAAATAGCGAATAAAACCAAGCTTATTGATAACGCCAATTTCATAGACAAGACGCTCCCTGTATTCCTGATTCACCTTCCCTGTTGCCACAATCAGCTTATTCCAGCCATCCATCACCTTCTGCTGAAAGACTGCGGCATCATCTGGATAGAGGCTGGGAAGCTTCACCTCGAACTTGGGCATCTCGACATTTATCTTGTTGGCAAGCTCAATGGTGTTTGCTATTGCGGAGATGGTGTGTGACGAGTGGATACCGACGCTCTGGCATGCGGAAATCATCTCTGCGCCATCCCTCATGTAGAAGGCGTCACTCCCGAACTTCCAGCGGTTCGGGTCTTTGAGCGTGGAGCCACTCTGGATGGCGAGGAGTATTTCGTGGGTGAAGGAGTCTTCCCGGCGAACGTAATGCGCATCATTGGTTGCTATCAGCTTGATGACGTACTTCTGGGACATCTCAATCGCACGATTATTGGCGATGCTCTGGATATCCTGCCCATCCTCCGATATTACGTTTGGCATTATCTCAAGGTAGAGGTCTTCCCCGTAGACGGAGGATAGCTTCACAACCCTATCCTCGTAGTCATCGCACATGAGCGGCCCAACGGTACATGCAGTGCCGATACAACACTCCTCGAACTGCATCGCCTGCTCCCACGTAAGCCGTGGACGATGGTAGAATTGCTTGTTTGCGGCGGTAAGCTGGGAAAGGATGTTTTGAACACCCTTCCAGCTTTTCGCCCAGACCGTGAGGTGAATCCTGCGCTCCCCCTTCTTCCCCTCTACATCATCAACAACGTAGAATTCGCAGCCGGGGATTGGCTTGATTCCCGCCTTCTCGCATTCCGCAAACAGCTCGGGGAGCGAGGATATCGAGCCGTGGTCCGTGACTGCGACAGCGGGAGAACCAATCTCGACTGCACGCTTCACAATCTCATCGACCTTCCCCAGGCCATCGAGCGTCGAATAATGCGAATGGAGGTGGAGATGAACAAATGGAATCATTTCAGCCTCCACCGCGCATTGTCCTTAATGCGTTCCAAAGCTGTCTTGTCATCATCGCTGACAGCAGGCTTCCCCCTCTGCTTTCGCGGTGGTTTCGGTGGAGGTGGCTCGTCAGCCCATATATCAGGCTTCTGGTTGGTGAGCGGATTTGCCTCAATCCCAACTCCCTTGTTATACCATTCTCTCGCGGCTATCGTAATGGGCAGTGTCTTATGGATGTCACGATAGTACCTGAGGAATGTCATTGCGATATCATCGTGATGAACACGCTCTGCCTCCGCGATATGCTTGCACCTGATGCGCTTTCGAGTCCATGCGACACAGGAGCATTGCCCAACGCCATCAGGTGCAAATGAAACCGTATAGTGCCGTGAACTTGAACTTGATGATGCGATGCTGTATCGTGCTACGTATTTGCTCATTCAGTAAGCCTCCATCGTGCCTTTAGCTTTATCTCTTCGAGTGGCGATTTCTTTGGCTTTGGAGGAGGAGGCTTTACTTCAGGCTCGATGCTTCTGTTGATGTCGGAATCCCGCCCCGAGACATTGCAATCGTGGCATTTGAATATCCACCCCCCAGTCGCATCTTCGCGTCTGCCAAATGCCACAGCTCCCACAGGGAGGCTTACACCACACTCGCTACACGACTTCCCCCACTTCATCGTCAATCTCACCCATTCCATGCCGTCCCCTCCCTTCTCTTCGTCGTGATTTCTTCGCCTATCCTCGTAATAGAACGTAACGCAGCCTTCAAAATCCTCGATGCTATAATCGGAGCCATTGCGGAGCGCATTGACTGCGTACACAAAAGCGTCGAGCTTATCATCCTCGCCCATCACTTCTTCCACGTGATAGCAGAGCCATCGAATTCCATGATGCCACTTGCAACGAGATTCTTGATGACCGCTGCCGAAGCTTTCCCCGCAACCACATCGCTCATGCCGAATTCGACCATGATGCGAACCACGCCATCGAGCGTCGAGGGCTTATCCTTGGTGATGCGCTTCACTGCTTTCACCCAGACTGAATCTGCGGAATCATCCTCTTTCTTCTCGACAACTTTCTTCTCACCAAGCTCCTCAAGCTCGGAATCGACAGCTTCTTCTGCCTCTTCTGCCCACATGGAGCGTTCTTCCATCACAAGCCGCTCATCGATGTACTCGGGGCAGATATCGCCCAGCTCACACTTAGCGCAGCCATCAGCGCCATCCATCTTCAAACCAAAGCACGACTTATCAGCGATATAGCGCTCCAACTCGTGAATGCGAACTTCAAGCTTTGAGAGATTGTCTTCCTTTTTTGGTGGGGTCATAACAGCATCCTCCTTTCGTGATTCATATTAAGTATTTACTTTATTTTCTGACAATAGGCAAGTGATTTCTTAACCTTACCACGAATCTTTTTAACCATATTCTTAACCTCAGTGTAGGAATATCCGTGGACTTCGGATATCGCTCTCTGGACTTTGCCAAGATAGACCCGCTGGGAACAGCCATCAGGTATGCGCTCGACAATCTCCTCCGTGGGGGAAATCAACTCGCGCATAACCTCCCTTTCCTTTGCCGAGAGGGAGGCGAAGACCTCCTTTATCGTCGAAACGACATCCACAGTCTGAATCCCGTACAGCCCACTCCCCTGCTCTGTCGGGCGGTGCGCTGCCCCGCACTTGGCGTCGTAAATCAGCTTGTTGCGAATATCCAGAAACCTATTATTTATGGCCGAGATAACATACGTTTCAAATTTGGCATTACGACCATCAGAGTCACGAAACATCTTGTACGCTTTAGCCAAGATGAGGAAGAACTCCCCTTCAAGGTCTTCCTTCTCAATCCACAAGCCCATCGCCCGAAGGGAGCGATGGTGAATATCGGCATAGCTTTTCACAAGTTTACTGTGATTCGCATCAAACATGATTCCTCCTACGCCCGGATTGCCCAGACTCTCTGCAAGCACTCACCGACGAACTTCTTATCCTCGCCAGAGCACTTATTGACATAGCTCATGCGGTATGCAGTTCCCACATCCCCGAAATCGACAATCTTCTCTGCCACGTTGATTATGGTGCGTGTGGACATCGTGACGCGAATCTCCTCTTTGATAAACGCCTCACGAACCAATCGGGCGAATTCCGTGAGTTTATTGAGGATGTCACTATCATCGATGCCCGTCTTAGACTTGATGATGCTTTGCTCAACGGATGCGCTGGGATACGTTACGTGCTCGACGATTTTGAATCGGTCGAGTTGCGCAAAGTTCTGAGGCTGAGTACCATTGTAGAGTCCAGTCTCATCCCCCATCCCCAAGGTGTTCGCAGTGCAGAAGAGTCGGAAGTTCTCGTGCGGCTCGATGATTTCCCCAGTCTCCGCAATGGTCAGCTTCCCGTCATCCTCAAGGACAGCTTGAAGCGTCATTGCAACGCCAGGATTGGCAGTATCCCATTCATCGACAATTTGAATCGCTCCGGTCTTCATGGCGATAGGGAGGATGCCGTACTGGAACACCATATCCTTGCCACGGAGCACCCACTGCCCTACGAAATCAGCCCGCGTCACATCCGTATCGCAGTTGATGCGGAAGAAGGGGCGATTGAGGCGTGCCGCAATCTGCGTGATGATGGAGGATTTGCCGCTTCCCGTGGGTCCGGTAAGGAGAACCGGATTATTCCGGTTCACTATGGCATAGAGGCATGAGGCAAGAAGCTTCTTGTCGAAGTGGTACGCGTCGTCAATCTTCGGCGTCGTATTGTGGGGCGCTGAGAACATCATGATGTCATCAACGCTCCCAAAGGGAGAACATCCAAACAGGCGCTTGATGCTCCCGATAATGGGAGACTGCTGATTTTGGGAAATAAGCTCCTTACGCCGCTCCTCACCAATCTTCGACATGATGGGAGAGCTGGGATACTTGGCGGCGTAATCATCGATGGTCATCTCGGGATGTGCGCTCTTCAGGTGCGCTTCGATGAAGTGAGCCTCCTCGCCACAAATTTCACACTTAACTCTCTGATAGTCCTTCATGATTCCCCCTTTCGCGTGATTTTTCACTACTATACATTAAGTAGTTGATTAAGTCAATGAGTATATGACTTGATTTCCAGCATTTAGACATGGAGTATCCGCTTCAACTCCTTCAACATCTTTTCCGGAAGCTCCCGCGCATTATCGACTAGGATATGGTTCTTGTAGAATTTCCTTACCACGCGTGACATGAAGCCGATGCCAATCAGCTCCACCGGAGTAGCCTCGATTGATTCGCAGACCTTCTTGAGATAAGCGCCCCCGTCACTCCTGCGAGCGCAGGAATCGCCGCAGGGAGCGCCATCGGAGAGGACGAAGATGATTTTGCGCGACTCTTTGCGCCGGATGATTCTATTGAAGGCAATCATTAAACTCTCGCCATCGTAATTGTTGCGCTTTTGGATTTTATTCCAGCTAGACAGCCTTCTCTTAATCTTAGCTCCCATCGGCTCCTCGAATGCCTTGAACACGCACGTATAGAGGGGTTCATAACGATTAAAGTAGCCTGCTTCCTTCCCGCCATGTTTGTATGATTTTTCCAATGCTGCCCTACTTGCAATCGTTGGCGTAGTAGACGTAAAACCGAGAATCTCAAACTTGACGCGCGTGGCATTGAGAATCTCGCAGAACATTGCTGCTGTAGCCATAGCAGTCTCTATCTTGTAGCCACCAGACATCGAACCAGAGAGGTCGATGAGGAACGTAATCGCAGTATCGACATCATTGCAGACGTAGCGCTCCTTGAAGACATCCTTCCTCCCAGCAATCACGCCAGCAAGAGCCCTATTATTGATGCGTCCCTGGTCTTTTCCGAGAATCCAGTGTCCTGCAACCCTTGTTGCGAACATCGTGGCTATCTTCTGCTTTACGCCGGAAAAATTCCCCAGTCGCTCAAGGAGGCGTCCATATTGTGTGGTATCAGATGCTTCCTCAATTGTCTCGAATTTGTCGAAGTTCTTGGAGAAGGGAATGTAAGTGTCGCGACCAGAAATGGTGGAACTATTCTGCTCAAGAAACTCATCCATAGCAGCCTTCATGGGGTCATCAAAATCGCCCGAATCCTTTGCGTACCAATCGCCAATATCTACCGATTTCCCCGTAGCATTGACATTTCCGCCACACTCACCACCATTCTCATCCGTGACTGATGATTTCTCACTGGGAGAGCCAGCATTATCTGATGCCCCATCATTATCTGATGCCCCATCATCCTCGCCCCCATCCTTCCCATCGCCCGAGCCACACTTTTTGCCCTTATCCCCCTTCTCCTTTCCGTCGCTGCTATCACCCTCATCTTCCCCATCCTCGTCATTCTCAGGCTTCTCAGGCTTCTCAGGCTTCTCAGGCTTCTCAGGCTTCTCAGGCTTCTCAGGCTTCTCAGGCTTCTCAGGCTTCTCAGGCTTCTCCCCTTGCTGCTGTTGCTGCTGTTGCTGCTGTTGCTGCTGTTGCTGCTGTTGCTGCTGTTGCTGCTGTTGCTGCTTCTTCAGAAGCTCCTGCGCAAGGTCGCATGACTCATGACTACTCTTGAGCGCCGAGATACGCTCAAACAGCCTTGGCTCATTGAAGAAAGTCTTCAACTTCCCTGCATAATCATCTACGTCTTCGAGGATATATCCGTTACACTGCCTCCGACCCTCAAGTAGAAGTGCGCCGAAGGGATGCTCCTTATCAGTCTTCTTCGCAAGAATGTCCGTGAGTCGATTCATGTTCACGCGAGAACCTTCATACTTGTTTGACATCAGGTGCTCGACGCGAATATCCTCAAAAATCCCAGTGAGAAGAACCACATCATCGGGAAGCGCATTGAACCACGGCTCCTTTATGATGTTTGCATCGCTAAACAGAACGTGCGCAATCTCGTGGTCGCAGTATCCGCGAAGCATGTCGATGGATTCCTCATTCAACATCTCATCAGGAACCATCGGAAGATTGATGTGACGACAATCCGTATAAGCTGCCGTGCCACTAAAAGTGACTGTAATTCCGTAATCAGCCGCAATAGCTCGACTGACCTTTTCAAGCACACCCATCCCTTTATTGCTCATAAACCCTCCTTTCTTCATCATTTCTATTAATAAGATACTTGAAATGTCATCAAAAGTCAATTAATATTAAACCCTTAGATTTGTAAGCAGATTGCCTCATTACAATGAGGCACTTTTTTTTATTCACGGGTACAAAAGTTTATTGACATTGGAAAAACAATTGGTATAAGGTTACATTAAGCAGATAATTAAACCAATAGGAGGTAATTCAACATGGAAGCAGTTGCTCAAAGAAATGCGCGGCTTCCGAATGCCACAATTACTAACGACATTAATGCAAAAATCGGAGAAAATATTATGAGCATCAAAAGCCTCAAAGGTACAAACATCGAAACCATTACATTACAGTTGTGGAACTTGGAAGACTGCTTTTTACACAAAGAAAAGCAATCGGCTTTAGTCAAGGGATGTCACTAAGAGACTTGGATATGCAAACCTCAACTTCATCTCTATGATTGAGGCTGGCAAGTCCAAGATTCCCATCAACCGCGTATCTGATTTTGTCAGTGTGTATGGCTTTAGCAAAGATTTTGCCTTGGTGATACTCAGAGTCATGCACAAAGACGCATTTGATGCGTTTCTTTCTCTTGCGACTGAAATACCCAGAGTGTTCAAGGATGCGCTAAAATCACCAGATGAGGAGATAAGTGAAATCTATGACAAGATTAGACTATCGCTCGACGCATAATCACAGTGCCGAGAGAATCTTATCTTCCCAACTATAGCGGGATGCCTGCTTGAATGATTCAAGAAGGGCATCCCGCCTTAATTCGTCAGCATCCCTCCCCTTCAAATCTATTATCCTTACGTCTTGGAAGTGGCAGCCTATCTTCTCAACCAATTCATACTTATTCCACGTCGCATCCGTATCCCATGCAACTAGAAGAATCTTCGGACGCTTGGAGCGTATCAAGAGCGCCTGCTCTTCGGTCATCTTCTTGCCGAATGTAGCCACGACATTACGGAAGCCACTTCGCCACCAGCCGAAAACATCGAATACACCCTCGGAGACTATCAAGTAATCCGGGTCATCTGGGATTCCGCAGATATTGTAGACATACTCTCTCCCCTTGAATCCGGGCGGGAAGAGATACTTCTGGCTAGATGTCCCAGTCGTATCCCTAGCCTGCCACGAAACCATCACACAAGAGGAGTCGAAGATGGGGATGACTATCCGCTTTGCAGTCCAGTATGTCTTGCCATTTATCACAACATTTTCTGTTGCCCAAAGGAGGCGGAAGTGTTTGATTTCGACCTCACCAATGCCACGACTCATCAGATAGTCGAGTGCTTGGCGGGAGTCAAGCGCCGAAACACATTTGGGAGAAATCAGACCAGACTCTACAACCTTTTCCTCCGGCCTCTCCGTCGCCCAACCATCCTCATGGCCATTAAGGATGCCGACAGCCTTCTTGTGGGAGCAGCCCTCATTTGCCATGATGAATGAAACGGCAGTGAATCCCTTGCTACAGTGATGGCAAACGCCAACCCCGGTCGAGGAATTCACATAGAGGCGAAGGTCAGTCCTGCTCTCGCCGCAGAAGGGACATTCCCCACCCTCAAGCTTCCATTGCGTAGAGCCGGAAACTTCGACTACCGAAAAGAATTCCTCAAGGTAGTCACGGAAGGCATCCATATCGACACTCACGACAATCTCCACTTGGCATCTTTGCGATATTCGGATAGCTTCGGGAGTTCCTCTAGTTCCTCTGGCTCCTCCATGACTTTCTCAAGTCTTGATTCGCGAAACCAAACATCACAATTGCGACCAAAAAACCACACCCTATAACCAACACCATTCTGTGGCTCGATTTTCTTCACTTCTCTGACATCACCAACTCTGCACTGTGTATGTCCTCCTGGTGGCAATTCAATGATGCGAACCAAATCCCCGACCTTAAATTTACAGTCCATGAGCCTTCCTCACTTTTCTGACAAGGAGATACCTCGACTTATCATTCAGCGGATAGAGCATCAGACGCTTGCCATCATTGGAGATGCCATCATTTTTGTCGAACTTCTTACCACAAATCGACACAACCATCGTGGGAGTGCAGTATGACACAACAATTACGCTTTCGAGCGGCCCCAGCGACCAGCTCCGGATAGCGATGATATCGCCACGCTTCACGCCCCTCAACCACGCTGCCCTATTCCACTTGGAAGGCTGGATGAGCTTGAACTTCTTCTTCGCATCTGCTGGGATAGGCTCCTCACGCTCGACGATACGGACTTCATCACGCATCGGAATCATGGGTGCAGAAGTCATTGTTGACTCAACCTTCTCCGACTCCCTATTAATATAGACAACTTTCTGTGTAGAAACTTCCTGCGATGCAAGAATCCTCGCCTCCTTCACCCTGAGCTCCGGAGCTACCATCCCATTGAGAACCTCTCGCTCCACCACATTCACATTACTGCGCATAACTCTCCTCTCCCTTCATTATTGTTCTTCATCTTGCTTCACGAACTCCATAGAGTTGGAGAATCTTCCGAACTTATGCTGAAGTAAATCAAATGCCGTATCCCTGACATCTCCATCCTCATACCGCTTCCAGACACGAAACTCGTCGAATCTCGCATCATCGGAGAATAATCTTGACCTGAAGAGGATAAGATATGGACGCTTCCGCTTCTTCGACCTCTTCTTGTGCTTCGGAATTTCATCTAAAAACTCCATTACACAACCTCCCCGATGTACCATTACACAACCTCCCCGATGTACTCTTTATAGAATTTCCCCAATCCATAGGCGGTCTTAATTTTAAGCGTCCTGCTTGGTGTATTGCGGCACTCCGCAAAGTGAACCTTCATGATGTTATCCTTCAGTTCAGCTTCAGTCGCAGAGAGCGAGATGATGTAATCGGCAACCATTATCTTCTCCCACGTTCCCGATACATTCTTCCCCCTGATGATTTCCTTGTCCGAGCCTTCGCGATTGACCTGAGTGGCAGTTACGACTGGGATGACGAATTTTCCAGCGATGCCACGAAGCTCCTCGAATATCGAGGCTTCCTCCTTCAGCGGATTGTCATAGTGGCGCATAGGGCGCATAATATCCCCGTAATCCACAAAGATGATGTCTATCCGCACACCCTTGGATTCCGCAATCTTCAGTTGCCGCTCAATCTCGCCACTCGTCAGCACTTTCGTCGGATACTCGTAGACGAAAAGCTTTCCAGTCGGCTTCTTCGACTTGAGTGCTGACTCGATGAGCTTGATATTGGCCAGAAGCTGAAGTTGCTTTATCTCAGTCTCGGTATTGCAAGCATCGAGGCGGTCTGCAATAACCTCCTTGGAAACCTCACAGGAGAAATACGCCACATTGAACCCAGCCCACGTAGCGACATTCGCCCAGTAGAGCATGCTCATCGTCTTCCCGCGCTTCGGGGGCGCAAGGATGACGTAGAGCTCCTTTGGATACCAACCACCCTTTGCCAGCGTATCATCCATCCGTTTGATGCCGGTCGATATACCTATCGTTGGCCTGAGCGCTTCCTCCTCCCTCCGCTTCGTCCTCTCCACGATTGCGGCGTCGGAGTAATAGTCCATCGGCTCCACTTGCGAAGAGGTGCTGATGGCGGCTATCTCGGATGCAACCTTCTCTATCTCCGTAAACTTCCCTTTGGGGAAATAACTCTTGACGGCCTCTTCTATCAGCTTGCGCCACTCTGCGCGCTTGATGAAAGTTACGAGCTCCTTGAGAACGTATTGCGCATCTGAGATGTCAGAGGCATAGACATCCTTCATCTCCCCAGCGTAGACTGGGACATCCGCTGCATTGACCTTCCCTGATTTTACGAGCTTTGACAGCTCGCTTGTCACTGCTGCGAGAGTTATAGGACTTCCGTACAGTTTGTAGTAGTCTGCTGAAATCTTGGCAAGATTGTGCCTGATGGGATTCTCGAAATATGATGGCTTGAGGTGAGTCGCTGCTACAGAGCAAAAATCCCTACTCCGCATCATGCAGGCAAGGACTTTTTGTTCCGAGATAATCGCAGGCTTTTCTTCCTGCTGCCCAGAGCAGCTACTACTCATCCTCGCCCTCCTCAACAACAATACTGACGCTCTCTTCTGCCTGAATAACCTTTCTTCCAACAACCACTGAAGCAAAAAACAACAGGAGTGTGGCGTACGCCCCGTATGTTGTGGGTCCAATCCCCAGCACATCGCCAAGAGATGCAAGAAGCGCCCTGCTTGAGATACAGAAGAGGAAGGATGCCACTGCACCAAAGAGGAACATCTTCCACATCCCTCCCGTCATCATCTCTACATGACGTGCGATAAGGCGAGCCCCCTCACGCTCAACATACTTTCGCCTAAGATACTCCTCCGCAGCCTTCACGCCACTGCTCCTATCTATGCGATAGCGTGAAGAATTTGACTGGGATGACTCCATTATCAACCAACCTCCTTATTGTGATTAGCTCATTGTCGCCATACTTCTTGCGAATCCTGGCCATGAGGTACTTGAAGTAACAAACTTGAAGCGCACAGCCGGAATAATTCTCAGCCTTGAATACGGGATGCTCCGCGAACGGAACCTCCTCCATTTGCGAAATGCGCCACTCAACCTCATCCTTCATCTTTGAACTGCACATGATGGAGTAGAGAGCCTTGCACCTCCGCTTCCGCTCATGTGTTTCGATGGCATACTTCCAGTAATCCCCATAGCGAATCATCCGTTCATCACACCATCTTCTCGTATTGCTCGACATCACCCAGTTGTGCCACTGATGAGGGGCTTCGATATCGAAGCCCTTCAGTATGTTCACGTGACGACTCTCGCCGAGATACTCAAGATACTCGCGGAACTGCCGCGCATATTCCGCAATAAACATCATTGTCGCCACATCGGGCGTGACAATGCGATAATCCCACCACTTCCGCGACATCAACTCTCTTTCGCTCAATTGCGCCATCTACAGTTTGTCGATTGCGAAGCTCGCAAGCCGACCCCTTTCAGACTTCCTGAGATTGAGTACGCCAATGTTCCGCTCCCCTTTTGCGCGTGCCATGATGTACGCGAGCCCATTGTTCTTTGCGTCAAGATATGGATTATCGATTTGCTGAAGGTCGCCGAGGACAATGAGCTTCGCAGAATCGGCAACGCGGCTTACAATCGTCTTCATTATTTTCGGCGTGAGATTCTGGACCTCATCGATGATGACGTAGCGATTCATCAGGGAGCGCCCCCTGAGATAGGTGATTGCCTCGATTTCGATGATATCCTCAAAGGGGTCTTCCGCTCCTATCGGCGCATTACTCCCTCCCCCGAAAGCTGGGATGCTCTTGCCCTTCTTCTTCATCGTGTGATAGACGAATTCAAGGTTGTCGTAGAAGGGTTTCACCCACTCAGCCATCTTCTCCTTCTTGGAGCCCTTCACGAAGCCGATATCAGCTCCTACGGGCTGGATTGACTTTGTAATGATGACTTTATCGAACTTGCCACACTCGACACCAGCTATCGCAGCCGCGATACTCAGTAGCGTCTTCCCGCTTCCCGCTACGCCAGCGCATACGACCATATCGAGGGAGTCATCGAGAAGCATCTCGGCAAGAAACCGCTGCTCATGGTTGCGCGGCTTGATTCCTGACACGACGCACTTGGGGGAGATAACGCGAAGCTCACCATCGATACTCCTGACAAGCGCTGACTTCTGACCCTCATGAGACTTCAGCACGTAGCATCGCCCATCAACTGCGAGCTCATGCTTCACCGATTTGCTCTTGTAGACCTCATCGATGAGGGATTCATCGACAAAGACCTCTTCGATATCGCCCACTCCGCTGACATCAGTTGCGTCAGCGCGGTAATCCTCTGCTGGGATGCCCAGCGCATCAGCCTTCACCCGAAGATTCACATCCTTCGTGACAAGGAATGTCTCGCCATACTGCTCGCTGTGATAGGCTGCAATGGCGAGAATGGTGTTGTCATTTTTGTCCATGTCGAGTGATTGTATTGGTGGCACGGGCTTTGCCCACACCATCAGACGACCAGCGCCGTTGATATCCACTCCGTCACCCAGATAGCTCTTCTCCCTGAGTCTGTCGAGCGTGTGCGCCACGTGACGCGCATTTGCGCCAATCTCGCTCTTTTCGCTCTTGAAGTGGTCAAGCTCCTCAAGCACCACCATCGGAATGATTACGTTGTGTTCTTCAAACTTGAATATGCAGTCTGGGTCATGGAGCAGTACATTCGTGTCGATAATGAAGTTTTTGATTCCGGTTTTAGAAGCGTTTGACATTCATTCCTCCATTTTTCCGATGCAATAATGCTACTCTACATTAAGTGGTTAATTAAGTCAAGCGAAAAGTGATTCAGATTCTATTCTCCTGCGAACGGAATTGCCCCTAGAATCGACTGCGCGTACTAAAGCCACATCTCTCTACTGCTTCATGGTTAAAGTCGCTTAAATCGAAAATTTGGAGACTGACTATTCCGATGACTGGGAAGCTCACTTGGCGAGTGACAAAACGGCACAACACTCCAGTGTTATCGGACTGTTTGCTTTCGTTTCATTCCCTCTATATACGCGCACGTGATATACGCGCCATATACGCACATGCGCTAGAAGTGTTTTTTAAGTCTTTAGAATAAAGACTTATATAAAGCTATTAATAGCTAGTTATCAGCTATGACTAGCTACATAGTAAAACATTTGAAATTAGTCGTAGCTCCTTCGGAGCTACTCGATTTCAAATGTTTGGGTCGACGATGTGCGTTCGCTCCGCTCACAACATCTTTGACCCTGCGTTGACTGATTCATTAGAGAAAAATAATTTATCGCTAATGCTCCAGAGAAGAACTCATCCGTATAATTCCCCAGATGAAATCATCCGAAAGGAAACGAGCTCCCAGATGACAAAACTGATTGTCGGAAATGTCTTCACTATGCTGTCCCAGCCCACTGAGGCTGCGCTTCATACAGTTTATGACTGTCTCTCCTATAAGATGGAGAACTTTGACATCATCAAGAAGCGCCTCGTCAAACAGAATCCCAGGCTTCGGCATTGGGATGGCACGAAGTCATTCTACGACACACGGAATCGTCGCTTTCTCTCAGGCTTCCTCCCCAGAGTCGCAGATGCGCTCCGGAAGGATGGCGTGCCATTTGAAATCAGCTATGACGAGCAACGCGTCATGGCCAACTGGTTTACAAAGGATATTCCCCAGCTAAAGGGAATCACCCTCCGTGACTATCAGGAGCGTGCCATCATCGACTTCTTCACTGCGCGGCGTGGAGTTGCAAAACTCGCCACCGGAGCAGGTAAGACTGAAATTGCCATCGCTGTAACCGCGAAGGCAGCAGTCCCCACAATTTTTCTCACTCATCGTGTAAACCTCCTTTACCAGACTGCAAAAAGATTCGCCAACCGGCTACCGCACATGGCCAACCAGATTGGCATCATTGGCAATGGCCAATTCTCTCCCAATAACATCACGATTGCGACCGTACAGACGATACAGGCGATGATGAAGAAGGACAAGAAGGCGACTGAGGAGCTCCTCTCCAACTTCCAGCTCCTTATCATAGATGAGGCGCATCGCTCAGGCTCACCTCAATTTTACGAAGCAGCAATTGCCTGCAAGAATGCTATGCTTCGCCTTGCGCTTACTGCGACTCCTTTTATGAAGGGAAACTGCGAAGATGATATGTACCTTGAGGGCATCTCTGGGAACATCCTTACGAACGTGGCTGCAAAGGAGCTGATTGACGCTGGTGTGCTTGCCCGCCCCTTCTTCCGCTTCATCCCAGTAAACACCCCACTTGAACGGAAGCTTACGCACTGGAGAGATATTTACGAGCATGGCATCGTAAAGAATATGGCACGTAATAAGTTGATAGTCACGAATGCACTCAAGATGGTCGAGATGGGGAAGAAGACGCTCATCATCGTTCAAGAGGTCAAGCACGGCAAGATTATCGAAAGAGTTCTTCATGATATGGGCGTGAACGCCAGTTATGTAGACGGTCAGAATTCTTATGCAGAACGTGAGAGAGCACTGAAGCAGCTTGAGAAGGGGAAGCTCGACGTAATAATCACGACTTCAATTTTCGATGAAGGCATCGATGTTGGGGAAATAGGTGCTGTAATATTGGCAGCAGGCAATAAATCAGCACCAGCCCTCTTCCAGAGAACTGGCAGGGCCATAAGAAGAAAGGAGGATGAGAATTTTGCCATAATCATAGATTTTATTGATAATCATCACCAAAAGCTCCTTGCACACAGTTTGCGCAGGTATGAACTCATTAAAAATGAGCCGGGGTTTACAATTCTATGATGCCGATAAATGGATTTGACGGTTATTTCGTGGATGAACGTGGGCTTATCTATTCAAATAAGTCTGGAAATGTCCGCGAATTATCACTCGCTACATCCAAGTGTGGCTATAGACAGGCGTATATCTACGCCAATAGAAAGCCCAAATTCGCCTATGTGCATCGTCTGGTTGCTGAAGCATTTATCCCGAATCCAGATAAATTGCCGTGCGTAAATCACAAGAATTTTGACAAGACTGACAATCGCGTTGAAAATCTTGAGTGGTGTACCGCAAAGCAAAATATCCGGCATTCGTGGGATTCTGGTCGGTGCGATGAGAAGCGTAAGAAGATGTTGGAGTGTAGCAATACCATTGGCAAGGAAGTTCTAGCCAAATATTCCAGAATGAGAAGAGCGTTGACCGATTCTCAAGTTTTGGAGATTCGCGCATCGAAGCTTTCAAGCAAGAAGTTGTCTGAGATTTTTGGCGTAAGTGAAAATACAATTTCCAAGATAAAGAGTGGCGAACGATATAAAGATGTGGCTTAACAAATCAACTACTTAATAGGAGTGTGTGTAATGGTTTTTGATGATGGTAGCCACGCTATTTCGTGGCTCGTGAATTGTTCAGTGCTATTGGATTATCCAACTGCAACAACTGGGAAGATTGTGAATATGCTGAAACTTGGCGCATCAATGGGCTCTTCCAGCTCCGAGAATAGCGTCGAAGTTAAGATGGTTGCGCGAATCGACCTTCATAAGTTGGTTTGCAAATTGGATGAGGTAGATGAAAGGTTCTTGGTAATCCTAGTCTCCTACGCAGATGGAGGCATGCGCGAGGCTACAGATGTCGTCAAGAAGGGTAAAGCGTGGGCAAAGTGGCGGAGGGCTAATGCGAAGAATATGGCCAATGGCATTGTGACGCCTACTGACGTTGTGTATGGAGTAATCGACATTTGGGAGAATCTCCTGATTGAAAATGGGTATATGGAGGGCTAATCATGCCAAAATTGGTCGAACAATCTTTTGAAATCGTAGCATCAACGCCGAATCTTATCCAGCACATTGAGCGTGCCGCTCGTGTGTGCTATCTTTCTGAGCCGCAATACGGGTGGTTTCCCATTGAGGAGCAGAAAGTCAAGCGTGATGAGTTCATCAAGAATCTCATCAGACGGGGTCATGAGTCTGTCCTTGAGCATGGCTCAATTTCTGTCGAGGTCATCACGAATCGCAGCATCTCCCACGAGATAGTCCGGCATCGGATTGCCTCATACTCGCAGGAATCACAGCGCTACTGCAATTACTCCGTCGAAGAGAAGTTTTATGGCGAAATTGCCTTCATCAAGCCCTCTAAATTCAAGGAGGGTACGCCCATCTACAAAGTTTGGTATGGGGCGATGGAGGAGGCGCAGCAGCGCTACATGGAGCTCATAGGTTATGGCGCATCAGCGGAGTGGGCTCGCGGCGTACTTCCCAATGACACCAAGACGAAGCTCTTCATGACGATGAATGTCAGGGAGTGGCGGCACTTCTTCAAGCTCCGGACTGATAGTGCAGCACACCCACAGATGCGGGAGCTTACCATACCGATGCTGATGGACTTTGCTGGGAGATGGCCTGCGCTCTTCGGCGATATCGTAGAGAATCTTCAGAAATAACTTGTCAAGATTCTTGTCGAGATTGGAATAAAGAAATGGGCCTCTAAAATGAGGCCCATTTAATTTGGCGTCCTTGGGCAGACTCGAACTGCCGACCTATCGCTTAGGAGGCGATTGCTCTATCCACTGAGCTACAAGGACTTTGCGTGATGCAATATGTGAATTTCCCCTAGTCCCTGTGTCCGGATTTATCGTTTCGAGAATCCACGAAAATATCCGACCCCCTTCCTTAGGAGGGAATGCCTCGGTTAGTCCTGAGCCCTTTCCCAGAGCTATTCTTTGAAACTACCGAATCAATCTTTGCGACATTCCTGACGACCATTCTCGAAATGAGACTATTTGTTAGGGCCATAACTTCAGCTTTTCTCTCATTAAGGATGTGTGCGTATTTGGATGTCTGTCCGATGGTCGAGTGGTTCATCGCTTCCTGCACGCCCTTCAAATCTCTCGTTGCCAGAAGAGCGTATGTCCCGAATGTATGTCTCAGGTCGTGAAAGCGGAAGTCTTCAATCTTGGCAAACTTCAGCGCAGTTGCCCATGTCCTCTTGATATTCCCGTACGGCTTCCCAGTTCTGGGATTCTCGAAGAGGTAGCCGCTCTTGCTTCGCTTCACCGCATCCTTGATGATGGAGGAGGCCATCTGGGGAATGATGACGACATTGCTCTTTTTGTATTTGTTTGTTCCGGTCTTCTTCACGGTATATGTCTGAAGGTCATCCCCGAAGTTCCTCGCGTGCATCGTCAGGATTTTCTCTTTCCGCAGTCCAGTCATGATTCCCAGAATGACTATCTCGTAGATATGCGGATTGTACTGATTGGCGGCAAGCCTGCATGCTGCGAGGAGATTGACAAGCTCCTCTTCGGAAAGATAGCGCTCCCTCTCTACGGCTTCATACTTATCGGCAAGCTGGAAGGGATTCTGGCGCTTCCAGATGCCATTTTAATAGCACGATTGAATGCTGCTTTGGCTATCCCAATCTCCCGATTGATGGTTGCTCCGGAAGCCTCCTCTGATGAGCGCTTCTTCTGTTATTCTACTATGTCATCCATTGTGATGTCGCCATCATGGAATACGCGGAAGGAGTGGAAGACATACATAAAATTCTTGAACGTACTCTTTCGGTGCTCCTCAAGATATGTCTTGTAGCTGTCGAATATCTCCTTGATGTCGATGCGCTTCTCTCTCTTGTACTCGCTCCCCTTGGAGATGATGGCGGCGCGAATCCTTTCGACTGCCGCCACAGCCTGCCTTCTTGACATGCTCTCTACTGGGTCGAGGAAATCACGGTGGCGTTTCCGCTCAAGCGTGAAGTCATAGTACCAGCGCTTAATGCCTCTCTTCTCTTTGACCTCGATATTCATAAGCCCTCCCGCATCATGCAGTGGGACTTATTTTATCCGCACTATTGGAAGAAATCAACCTTGACCATCTTATTCTTCCCAACGCCTACCCCATTGGCGAAGAGCTGGATGATGGAGGAGCCGATTGGCATGGGGCGAAGCTTATAGTCCTGTGCGTAGCTGTCATCCCACTTTAGATAATGTCCAGTTGTTATGAAGTGCGCCGGGTGGCTTGAGAAGATGTTACGCTTTCTGTCGATGTATGGGTGCTCATCGATGAAGTGGGCGAATGCGTGTGTATGTCCCTCCATGTAGACATCTGCGCCTGGGATGAGCGAGGCGAGGTCTTCTAGGTTGTTAACCTTGCCACCCCTGCGCTTCCCTCCCCCAGTCCCGTGGTGCATCGCAATGAAGTAGCTTGCCCTGCCGCACGTGACATTGATGAGCCCTATCTTCCCGAGATAAGGAATCTTCAGTTCGTTCGCTATAACCTTGTCGAGGTTAAGTCCCGTAGCATTACTGAGTCTTCTGTGGTGATTGGAGCCCACGAAGCCGAGACACTTGTGCGCTATCGGACTGAGCTCCTTGATGAGTTCATGCTTCTCATCCTCAAGGGAGAGCGAGCTGTAGCAGTCCGAGAGACTTGTCTTTAGCGCCACATTGAGGAGGTCGCCCGTACTCACCCAAAACGCATCATCACTTCTCCTCACCTCTTCCACGACCCTATGGAAGGCTTTCACGTCGCAACACTTATCGCCACGATGCAGGTCGCCGATATTGAACAATCTGATGGTATCGTCAAATCTGTACTGTCGCACCCTCATCGAGAGACACCCTTGAATTTCTCAAATGTGCGGAATCCGCCCAAACCCAACAAGCCACTGAGGAGAATCACCAAATCCCCCATTGGGATATCGGGCATTACTGGGAGAGCTGATTCATAGCCAAAAATCTGACATCCTACTTGAACAGCCCACGGCAATATCGGCTTTAATACGAATGTGTACGCGAGTCCAGCGACACAAACCCACCCCACTGCCGGACGCCACCCACTTTTGAAAATGGTCGGGTCTGCCGCTTCAATCTTGTTGATATCTACTTGACCCTGTATTACCGCGAGGTCAGCTTGAAGGACTGAGGCTTCTAGTGCCGCAGCCTGCTCAAGGAGTTTCATCTTCTGTTCCGATGAGAGAACCTCCTCCCCGGTGACGGCAGCTCTGATATCCTTCGCAAACTCTCCTACGCCTTTGAATATCCCGGTAACGCCTCCCTCTGCGAGCGCACCCCAGAATCCGCCCATTATGCCACCTCCGATTCTTTCTCTTTCTCAAGCCACGATGCCACATCAAAGCCGGGGCAGCTCTTATGTACGCCCGGAATATCCCGATGTCCCACAACCTTGATTTCCCCGCCGATGGTCGCTTTCAGGCTGTTCACGAGGTTGTGAAGTGCATCCCATTGGGCATCAGAGAACTTATCTGACCCAATGAGGCATATTCCGATAGAGTGGGCATTCATCCCTGCGGCGTGTGCTCCGATTTCCTCAACTCCTCTTCCCGTATGCACTGAGCCATCGATGTAGATGACGAAGTGATAGCCTATAGAAGTGAGACTGGGATTGAGGGCTCTCATGGCACGATAGGAGCGGGCAAATCCCCGCTCCCTGTGCCAGCTATCGATATCCTCTACGGTGAAGTGCTTCCCATTGGGCGTCGCCGCACAATGGATGATGATGGTATCAATCTTCCTGTCCATTACATTACCCCTTGTGATTGACCTCATGTGCGCCTTCAAGCTTTGCAAGCCTGCTTGTGAGCGCCGAGATTTCTTTCTCAAGCGCTTCAGTTCTGGCGTACATCTCGTCATGATTTTCATCGCATTTCTCGTTTACGGCACTTATCGATTCCTCGAACTTCTTGAGGAGCTTCCCAGCGAGCCAGCCGACAATGCCGAAAATGAAGCTGAAGATTTTCCCGGCGTTATCGACGAATTTGCGACCTATATCGTCCATCAAAACGTCGAGCATTATCACCCCCCGAATCCCTCTCTGCGATTTGGGCATTCAGCTTGTCGCAGCGGCGCATCTGTGCGACAATATTGAAGCCAACCTTTATCGACAAAACAAACCCCATCCAAAATAGAAAAGCCCAAAGGTGTATTGTCGGCTCGATTTGGACAATCTGTGTCTCCATCGTTCCTCCCAGAAATGAAAAGGGCGCTATCTCTAGCGCCCTATCGTCACATCTTATGCTACTGAATCCCCACCCTCATCGGGCTGTACTGATTTCTTCGTGTGGTTCTTTTGCCAGAAGAAGAGCTTGTCAACCACCCACGCCCAGAAGCGCTCTGCGCCATCTCTTCGTTTCCCTACACGGGAGGAGATTGTCTCGTCTGGGTCGCCAAGAGCGATTGCATTGAGAAGCTTATCGATATCGACGATGATTGCCCAGAGCGCACGCCACACATTACTGAGGTACTTCATTACAACGTGCATTTCTGTCCTCCATAGTTTTGATGATTTCGCGAAGTCTTTCAACCTCATGCTCCAGTTGGGCGATTTGCTGGCTCTGTTGCAGCACCTGTCTGCCTCGTTCGGCCACGGTATCAGCCAACATGATTTCTCTGCTCAGGTCTTTTTCTGTCATCGTATCCTCTCTATCCGCAGTGATATGTGCAGGCAATCATCCTTATATCATCTTCGCCTTCCGCCCATATGCAATCTTCTCTTGCTTTTGCTACCGTATAGTTATGCAGTAAGTCATCATCTTGTCTCATTCCTTTTCCTGGCCTACTTGATGAACAAATATAATCTCCTGCCTGAATATCTCCGCCATCTTTGCAGACATTAATCAACCCTTCTCCAACAGCATTAAACACAGCCAGGTCGTAGATTTCGCATAGCGTTAATATTATTGGGTTTGGTAACCCAATAACTTTATCCCATAGCGCGGATGGCGGATTTTTTGTGTCCATGGGCCCATGGGTCAAATAAACACCTACAACGCATTGCTGCTGTGGCACGGTTGATAAATCGTTTTGGCAGATAGCGTTTGAGACATTGGCTCTTTCAACTACTGCTACATCAACCAATATATCACCTGGTTGAGCGCAAAAGCCCTTGAGAACCAGCCCGTCGTGTGATCCAGTAAACGGTCCATAGTTTACCCCAGCTCCGCCTGCGTAAAAATCGTACCCTGTGGTCGCAGTCTCACATTTACCATAGACGCCAAACTTACCAGCCCCAGGAGCATATCCGTAAACCCCAGCTCCACGGGCTCCTTCCGCTCTTCCAACCACCCCAGTGCCATCAGCACCAACAGCTATCCCGTGGAACGAAACACTATACTGATTGATCGTCTTGGCATAAATCAAATCGTTGTAATAGGCACTAGACTGCTCGACTGCATTTATAAGTTTATTGGTTCCTCTGAGATTTATTCCAAAATGATCACCGCAATTTGGCAGATTAATTATATATGAGTCTGTATCGACCGAAGCTATCCCGATTGAGCATAACAACGTATTGACAGTGCCATTGTTCCCCAGAAAAATAATCTCATTGGATGCATCATCTATAACTATGACTTTTTCGTTCGGAACAATGGTAGTGCCAGCAGTTTGGGCCGGGATCGCCCCAGATGAAGGAGGGACTGAAACCCCAGTCAAACTTGTTGCAGTTTTCCCGGTCCAGGATATGATGGACGACGCTGTGCCTAATAACCAGCCTTCACCGCTCGTCGGGAAATCCTCAGTATTATGCACATACAGCGTGGTCGCTCCAGCAGCGCAGGCCTGAGTAAGATAGCTTCCCTTCGTTGTATGGCTGGCGGCGTTGACGTTGATGCCACGCAACCCGCCGGTCTGTACTTGGTCGGCCACAATCAGGCCGGTATACACCCCATTATTCGTGATGTACGTCCCACGCGGTGAGGAGGGTATCCAAGCAGTGCCGTTGTAGCTGTAGCTGGTCAGCGCGTAATAGGTGCCGTCAGTGGTGGCAGAGTTAAACCACGTATCTCCGGCCTGCGGGTTGGCGTGGGGCGTTGTGCCGCTGGACGCGGTGTTTTTCGTGGCGTAGTCGGCTGGTTTACCTGTACCACTTACCCCAGTCCAATCCGCCTTTGTAGCCGCCACCGCCGCCATCTTGTTTATCAGGGCAATCTTGGCGTCGTAATAGGTCTTGAACGTGCTCCTGAACGTTGCCCCCACAATTGTTGTGGTGGCTGACAGGTTGGCGTCGGTTATCCAAGATGGCGGTGTTGCACCGAGGGTGTAAGCCGTACCACCGTTGAGGTAGGTGCCGAGCGCCTGTATAGAGTTGTCATAAGTCGTCTTCTCAGTCGTGATTCCGAGTGCTGTCGCCTGGGCGTCCAGAGAGGATTTCTCCGAGTAAATGGCATTCCACTCCCTGCGGATGTCTTGTTTTTCGACTGGGGTGAGCTTGCTGTCAGATGCGATGTCTGAGACTAACGTATAGGCACTATTTGCATTGCTCACCACCGTACTCGCCGCTGTTCCTGCGATAGTTCCGGTAATATCACCAGCGAAGGCCACCGACGAAGCAGGGCGATAAGCCCCGTAGGTCGTTTCCGTGGCCGTGCTCAAGGGCTGGACAATGGCGCTCTTCTTGGTGCCCGTGGCGTCAACATCTTGGTCCACAATCCGGTACGCCTGCACCCCAAACGTGTACCAATGGTTCGTCGCGACACCGTAGAGGATGAAAGCCCGACGTTGGGGGGTGAGGTAGAACACCTGTACCGAAGCGTCCGCCGTGGCTGCGAGTACCTTCTGGCTCGTTGGGGTCGTAGTGCCATTGTCGTGGACGTAGACTACGAACCCGTCAATATCCGCCTCAGTGCCAGCCCACGACCATTCGAAAGAGACATCCACCGAACCGTCCGTGTTCACGGTGTGGTCGATGGTGCCGGTGGCGTCGGCGACGGTAGGGGCGACAACGGCGGTGGCGTTGCGGTCATTACGGGTATTGAAGTTCGTGGCTACAGTGCTGACGGTATCCGCCAATGTTGCTCCAACATACGTCCCAGTTGGCGCTCCCCAAGTAGCAGCATCCTCCCACGCCACGCCGTTGTAGGTTTTGAGTGTGCCGTTGTTCAGCCACTCGATGCCAGTGTTGAAATCGAATAGGGCCGTAGTGTATGCATCACGCTCCATTGGTAGGCCGCTGGTGGCTGAAGCGAGTATTTCGGCGGCAGACCTCTTATAGTTACTCAATCTCACGCAATCAATCAGTGAGTTAGCTGTTGATAATGAGCTTACAGGGTGGCAACCTAAGTGGATGAGTGACGAGAACGCTGACGGGAGTTTTGGAGCTTCGATTATACCTTTCTGAACTCCATCCACATACCATATTGCAGAAGTTGCATCCCACGTTACCGCAAAGCGGCGCCACCCATTCGGCATATTGGCATTTGTTACATAGGCGGATGAAGATTGAGCATTTGAATCATCCGCTGTAACAAACACGAAGCCGCTGTTATTGTGGGCGATGCAAATACCTTGCGCATTCGCATTGTTTGCTCGACTGATTTGGAATAGGAGATGACTTGTGCCTGGGACCAATACCCTCTTTGTCTGCTCTGTGACTTCAATATCTATTTCTATCGTTCCGGCAGCGGGAGACATACCAGTTGACGGCACAGTTAAAGATTCAGCCGCCCGTGTCCCATCGATAAACGAGGTGGCGTAGGGTTTTTGTTCTAACTGATAGCAATCGGCAATTATTGTGCAAACTTCGGCGTTTTTCGAACCAATGATTATCTGTAGATTTACACCTCCAGTAGGAATAATAAAGTTCTCAATTTTTATTAATTGTGGGGTCGCAGTTAATGTAACGTCTATTGATGCGGAATCTCCAACTGCCACATTAGAACTATTATATGCCCTCATTACAAATGTGACTGTCCCTGAGCCTTTAACCAACATTTGTCCTGAATATGCTAGTCCTGCTGTTACCGCTGGTTTATTATTAATGCTGAAATAAAGTCTCTTTACAGCTACCGCTGGGGTCACACACTTGATGCTACTCGCACCACTAATCGGGCTTGTTGTTTCAAGGCTTAAGACACAGTCAGTATCTACCGAAAATAGTGTGGTATCAGAAGCGTTGTATTGCCCCGGCAGGAGCAGGTTCGTCGTCCCCTCCTCCACCATAATCGCCCCGCCGAATTTACCGGGCTCAATCCGGGGCTTGCCGCTGTCAATCTTGGTACCATTGGCGAGGTAGGCGGTTGACGCACGGCTGAATGTCGGATGCAATGGTATCGGGTCGGTGGATTGTTGATAAGTTGCAGGACCTCCTGCTACCTGACCCCAAGTTATAACCGCATTCGGCCCCATCGTGACATTTTCGCCTACTATTAGCTCATCAGTTTTGATGCTTCTGGCGCTGATTGAGTCATCAACTACAAGTTGACCATTGACGCCAACAGTATCAACGCCATTTACAAGACCGATTACGAATGGCGTAATGGCACTTCCTGTCCCATCCTGTCTCATGACTTGGAACTTATCGGATAGGATGGTGAATTCCGATTTTACTCCGTATGGAACTAGCTGCCAGTATGTAGGATTTGAAAGCGGGTCCTTTCCGGTACTTGATTGAAGTGCCTTATAGATAGAACCATTACTCCCCTCAACCATTGTTCCCACAGTGTATGCCATAGCAACATCCCACTTGGGGTACATGATTGAACCAACGCCAGTAACGCGATTACCCTCAGTAATCTTCATCGTCCACTGATTCTGAAGAAGCTCTTCGACGCTCTGTACTCCGGCACTATTATTGTTTATCGTGTCGAGAAGAGACTGGGAGAGCTCGCTGTCGGTAATCGCCCCAGACAATACCCCAAGAACATCTGAGGGGTCGGTGGAGGATTGACAAGCAACCCCGGCAGTATCAGAAAGCGGATACCACTCACTCTCCTTCTTTGCTGTATTGACGGCTTTCGCCCAATAGTAGTAAGTCTGGTTCTGGGCAACTCCCGTGTGCTGAATCCTTCCAGACTTGCTCCTCCCCACGATTACCGCCTGAGCCCTGTCGTTTGTTGTGGCGGCATATACCTCAATCGCATCAAGCGTAGGGTCTATTGGAACGTCGGTTTCAATGATGATGCTAAAGGTCTTCCCAGTGGCATTGATGTATGTTACTGCTGGTGGGGTAGCTTGGTTTCCCAATATGAAAGCTTGGTGGTCAAGTGCATTTGCAGATAGCTCAATATCGTTTGTTTTCCCATAATTGGTATATGGCTTCACGCAAACCGCATACGCTTCCCCAATTTCCACTGGGAAGCGACCATTGCCAATTCCGGATACAAACCCAGCAGATAACCACGTTTCGCCCTCATCATTACTGTAGATTATTTCGTAGTTCCTGATGTATGCGTCCGATTCGCTGGGGAGGGATACGCGCTCAAAACTTACACTAAGTGCTGACTTATAAACGTCGCCTACAAGTTCATATTCTTCAAAAAGCGTGACATTGGTTACAAAGGGTGGAATGATTCCATTTCCGTTTGTTGGTATTCCCACAAGCTCTTTATCAGTTGCAACCCTGATATCGGGGTTAACAATTGTTCCATCCACTGAAAATTTCTCAATCAGGCCAAGGGAGCTATACTTAACCTCGGAAACATCAATAGTCCCATCATCGCTAAAGATGCTATCGTTATATTCTTCGGCGGAAATCTCTACATCCTGCAAACCTTTTCTCGTGATGGATTGGACTCTAAATGGTTTCGCTTCTTTTCCTATTTCGCCAAATTGCCAGATGCACCCCTCTACAACATCTGCATCATTTACGGCACCCACATTAAGCTCATTGGTTGTTATAGTCGTAGATGGTGTTAGCATGTAGGTGGCATAGGTATTATTCTGCTTCCGCACCTTGAGTCGATAAGTCTTTCCAGACTCCATTGGCACTAGTCGGTCAAGTGTTATTTTTGTTGCATCGACAGCTTCGATACTCCCGCCAAATCCATATTGAGGGATATCGTGCTGAAACATGATGATATCACCCGGTTCGCAAATGACAGCCTGAATGGTTGATTCAAACTTGATGAAGCGCATGAGAGACTTGAGCTTCTTCATCACGAAGAGGGCTTCACGTTTGGCGCGAGCTTTATCGGTAATGCCAAACATATCAATCGATTTTGCAGGAGCGGATGATTCAAGCCTACTCTTGTCTATGGCCGTAATGACTGCTCTTCTGAAATTATCCTTCTCATCAAGAATTTTCACCTCAATCTGATTCGGAATATCGGCTGGGGAGACATAAGTCTCAGAATATGAATCAGCAGTGATATTCGCCATGCAGAAAGTTTGAGCAATTGCGGATTGCGGGCGCTCAATCACGATGCGAACCCTGTTCCCAGACCAATACATTCCGGCTCGACACATGCTGAGAATCTTGGAGATTGTCTCTTCTGCTTTTCCTTCGGTATCAAGATAGAAGTTTATGACGTAACGTTTCTGCTGTTTGGTCACGTCTTGTCCGGTCATTGGGTCGCGCTCTACATAATCGACAATCTCATCACACCAATCAGCAAAATCTTGAAAGGTTTCTATATCAATCTGTTCGGGGAGTATGTAGTCGCCCAAACCATAGCGACATGAGGTGAGAAGGTCGTAAATTATGTTTGCTGGGTTGCTGGAATTTTCCAGTGAGGCTGTGTAACCACGAACATCTTGGAGAATGCGACCTTGACATATTACATTGATATCCGGCATTGCTCCGGATATCTTATCAGTCGCCTTAATTCTCAGGCCGAGAAGTGCCGTATAGGGATACCCCAATGACGCCTTTTCTACCTCAATGATGCTTGATAATGTGGAGTTGGAGGTGTACGAGGCTCCAGTATGCTCTCCTGTCGTCCGATTAATCTTGATGTAGTAGCGACCCACAGTGGGGAATGTTACAGTATGGATATGCTCCACTGCCGACTTAGACCTAGCGCTTACCGTGAATGTAGTGGCAGAAGACCACTCTGTTGGCGTAGATTCGTGGGCGTATTGCACTGTGAAGCTTACTGACAGGGTCTTCATCTTACCTTCATCATTCAGCCGCATAAGTCCGTAGGGGAATGACACTGTAAGGTCGGCTGAGTTGCATTGTCCGAAGGTTTTGTAGATGTATGGTTGATTGTATATGAGGTTTACGCCAGAAATGCCATATTGACGATGCACCTTGGAGAAATTATCAAGCGGAGACTGATTGTTTGTTCCAAGTGTTGTCCAAGTTTGAATATCACTGCCGTAAGTTGATACATCATTGTTTGCGATGTTGATTGTGGCAGTATCAATTCCATGAATTTCACCTTCGCTCAAACCAAGAAGGACGTTGAGGTATTTATCTTTACCATTTGTTCCGGCAGATTCAGTGAAGACTTCGAGAACAACTCCACCAACACGATGCTCTCCGTAGAGCACTGGGATGATGTTGCCCTCTCCAATGGTGTTTCCAATTCTATCCCAGCCGTATGTAGGGGAATCTGAGGAGCCACCACCAATCTTGGGCATTTGCGCCATCATTATGGCAGTCATCCCCACTTGCACGAGGTCAAAGCTAATAAACATGCCGCCAGTGACAACATGGAATATGATTCTCAAAGGGTTAAAGAAGCCGCCGCCGCCAGCAACGCGCCGGATAAACATCACCTCATCTTCTGGCTCCGGCACGTAATCCCAGTCAACACGCGACCCACCCACAATACAGTAGAAGCCACGCTCGGGAGCCTTGAATTTGTCACGAAAGATATCACCAACGGATTTTAAGTCGCCCCCATATCTAAACTCCAGCCGACCAGTCTTGCTGAAGATGTTTGGCATGTATTTAATTATCATTAACACAACTCCTTGTGCCGATGTATTGAGTGGACATTTCCGTATCGCGACAGTTTTGTGATGGTACAACCATGATGCTCTGTGATTTGCATAACATTCCTGTCATTCACCATCACTCCGCAGTGAGCAATGCCATAATCGGGAAGCTCAAAGAAGACCAAGTCGTTTTTGATTGCATCTTTCAGTGGGACTTCTATAAACTCAGCATCGCAATTGCCAAGTAGCATATTTCTTGAGCCAACATCCTTGGTGTTTTCATAGGTATAATCGGCAAGCTGAATCCCCAGCTCTTCACGGAAATAAAGGATTACAAGGCCGTAGCAATCAGCGCCAGCGAAGCTCCTTCCGCCAGTAGCGTATGGGATTGAATGATATTTCTTCATGTCGAAGTCCTAGACGTAAAATCGCTGGTTGATGACTGCTGGGAAGCCTCCGAAATTGACGATATTCCCCTTCGCTCTACAATCATCAAAAGTCTTCTCGCATGTTGTGTCTGCCCCGGCGTATTTACACTCAGAACCCTTAAATGTCTTCCACCGGCAATACTTGCCGTAAACCTTACGATTAGGGATTGTGGACTTCAGAAAGTCGAAGCCAATGGAGAGGTCGAAATCAACCTGCCCCTTGTTCGCCTTCGCTCCGGCAATCTTAAATGTGGTTGAAATTGGGGAATTGATAAGAAGTCCAGTTTCGACATCTACAAAGAATTGTGAAATTGTAGCTTTGTTTCCAATAACAACATAATCTTCGAGATATCGCTGGATGACTCGCTCTTCATCGATATTGCCAATTGATAGGACTGTGCGAGCTACCTTCCCATCACTACTCTGTGTCAGGTCGCCACTTTTGACCGTGCTGGAAATGTAGAGCTGACCATCGCCCGCGACATAATGAATATCTTCAGAGTAATCGGTGAGATAGAGATAGAGCGATGGGCCACCTACAGTCTCTTGATATTCAATTTTGTAAAGTTTGAGCGTCTCGATTGTCGAGTTATTGATTGCTACGAGCGCTTCGTTTGAGAGTGTCAGCATTCCATCACCTCTATGGAGACATTGAAAAATTGAGCATTTATCGGCTCAACGGTAAGCTCATCTGAATCGAAGCGCACATATCTGGTGCCACCGATGCGCGTATCGGCAAATAACCACTGCTTCGCCATACCGCCCTGATTTGAAAAGAATGTGTCGAGTTCAGCGAGCTTCGTGGCATCAATCACATTCCAGCTCAATTCGTATCTTTTCTTCCCAGTTTTCCAGTTGATGAATCGTTGCTCGCGCCCATTCTCAAACACTTTTGTGGTGGTATTGAATTTTGTTTTTTTACGCTTAATCACGTCTGGCTTGAGCGATACGGGAAGGGAGTCCATCTTTCCTCCAATAAGAAAGGGCGGCTATTTCTAGCCGCCCCATGATGTTATGTTGCATACGTCCGGATGGTATTTCTAGTTCGCCCCCCATCCCTGATGTCGCTATTAATGGCGTCGAGGATTGCCTCTTTGAGTTGCGGTAGTGCTTTTATTACACTCTGCTCATCGCCGCCATTGATTGTCACTGGCATATTGATGATGCTACTCCCCCTGCTGCCATTCTTGAGATATTCCTTCAAATCCCTATTGGTGCGCTCATCAACGACGCGCTCCCCCTTTTGGAGCAGCCATGTTCCGTCCTCTGGGACAGAGGAGATGCCATCGTGCGCCATACCAGAGATAAGACCTGCACTTACTGTAAGTGCGCCCATTGCGGCAGCGCCAGCAAGTGCCATGGCAGCGGCATTGCCCCACGATACCGGAGTCCCCAAAACAGTTGCCATTGCCGGAACTAAACTTGACACAGAGGATACTGCCGCCATTATTCCTGCAAATGCTGCATACGCTAGGAGTTGTGATGTAAGTGCCGCCGATGTTGTTTGGATTGACTTCAGGAAGCTTTTGGCCAATTCGCCAAAGCTAACCTTTCCAGTTTCAGAATACTTCATGATTGCGTCAGTGAGTGGACCCTGTAGCGTCTGGGTGAATTGACCAACTACACCCTGAACATTCTCAAAGCCAGTTGCTTTGATTTTGAGCTCCACCTCTTTATCTGCCATATCTACCAATTCATTCCATTGGTCTACGAGGATGTTGTAGTTCTCATCGGAAATTCCCGCAACACCCATTTGTTGCTCAATGTCATCGAATTGTTTTGAATATTTGCCATAGATGCCATCCTCAATATCTTGCCGCTCAAACTGCGGGGCGATTGCCCCCATTAGCGTTTTGAGGTATGGGTCGTTCCCAGTCATTTTACTGAATTGCGGCCTGCTGAGTAGTTCTATAGTTCTCTCAAGCTCATCGTTATTATTTTGAATCTGCTCGCCCAACTTATTCATGTTGTCGAGAAGAGTGGTCATCCCAGCTTGACCATCGAGCGTTTTTAGCTTGTCAATTAGCTCACCCGCCCCTTTTGCACTGCTGGAATTGCCATCTGCAATCACCTGAAGCTTCGGGATGATTTCACTCAGGTATCTGGAGTAGTCATCATTCGACTTCTTGATGCGCTGACCCAGTGAGCTGGAATCCTCAGAACCGCCACTAATCGCCCGATTGAAGGCATCGGTGATTTCCTTGATTTTCGAGTTTACACCACCAGACAGCTCGGAGAAGACCTCGCCAGTTGCCTTATTGCTCAAGCCCGAGATAAACTCATCCCTCACCTTCAGATACTTGTTGAGTTTGTCAAGTGCTGGCGGACCATCATTAGAAATGCTTTCCCAAAGCTTCTTGAACTCCTGATTGGCTCTCGCTGGGATAGCAGCGAGGCGTCTTTCGAGACGAGTCATCTCGTCGCCATCGGAGAGCTCCAGAAGTTCGGCGTTTACTTTCGCTATTGCATCTTCCGCCTCTTTCCACTGCTCAGTCTCGAAGGTCTGGGCGGCGAGCTCCTTCTGGTCTTCCCACTGCTTGTAGAACTTACTCTTCAGTTCATCATTGCCACCGGAATTCCAGAATTCTCTGTTGGATACCATCGAATCCTTGAAGGTTTTATCCACCTTTTCGATAGCTTGCTGATAGGCATTGAGGGGAGCTGCGTCGAATGCCTCCTGCGAAGCGACCTTTTGCTTATCGAGCCATTCCGTGATGGATTTGGCTTGTGCGGCTATCTCCCTTGCACGCTTCTCGGCAGCCTTCTTTGCCTCTGCATCCCTGCGCTCCTGCTCCTTTTCCGCTTTTGCTTCTGCTGCCGCTTTCCTTTCGGTCTGAAGCTCCTCAAAGGATTTCCCCGGCTCTTTATAGAGCTTGTACTTCTTGGCGACTTCTTCCTCTTGGAGTCTTATTGCAGTTTCATCCAGTGATTTCCTTGCCGCATCATCAACCGCCATCTGAGCGCCACTCTTCAACCAATTGGCGGGATTGAGGCGATACGCTATCCTCTCGACAAAGCTGCCAACCCTAATGACAATCCTGGCCCATGTCATCTCGAATGTTGCGAGGGCGAATTTCATATACCCCGAGAGAGATACAAAGACTTTGGAGAACCACTGGACTAGGGGTTTGATGAATGTCCCGATGGAGCTCATCATCTCGAACATCGCAGTCTTTGCATTGTTCATTGCGGCGTTGAGCGAGTTCTTCGCAACCTCTTCAGCGACTTTTCCGTATTTGCTATACATGAGGTCAGAGAGCTTTTCCATCGCCTCGTCAGCGTCGATGGTACTTTTCCGCATCCCCTCTTTGAATTTGGCAAGGGTCATTCCCATTGCATCCGCCATGTTTCTGTAGGCGGCTGGAAGCGTCTCGGCGATAACCCGCATCTCTTCAGCTTTTACTGAGCCAGTGGAGAGCATCTGCTGGACTTGGAGAAAGACGCGCCCCTGTTGTTCGGCGGTCATGCCGATGCCCTGCATACCAGAGGTGAGCTTCTGGAAGACCTCGCTACCTTTCTGCCCCTGAAGGGCAGAGCCTGATGCGGCGGCAGAGAATCGTGCGTATGCTCCCGCTGTCGTTTCCAGCTCAAGACCGAATTTCTTCACGAAGTCTGTCAACTGGGAGAATTCGCGTGCACCCGCTTCCCCAGAGCCAAAGACAGCCTTGTACTGATACTGGAAGTTCTCCATCTTCTGCGCTGACTCAGTAGCAGCCTTACCAATATCGTAAAGTGCTCCTGCAACCAAAGTAAGACCATACACTTTTCCGATTGTCGAGAGAGACTTAGTGATGTTACCGATGCCATTATCTGCCTGACGCGCATGCTGGGACATCTGGCGCATCTGAGCGCCGAAGGAAGAGACGAATGATGCAGTAGCGGCATTGGCTCGATTGAGTCCACTTACGAATTGGCTGATGTTCAGATTTAGAGCGCCACCAATGATAGACACGATTATCCTCCACCCATAAGAGCCTTCAGCCGAGCCAAAGCCCCAGAAACATTTTCTTCAATCTCAATGACATCGCCTCTCGTATCGACCAGCTCCTTCGCGTAGCCGCTTTCGGAGGAGAAGCAACACCCAATAACACTCATCATGCGGAGGTCTTCTTCTGCACGTATCCTCTCGATGTTCTTTGATAGCTCCCAGAATGTGTAGATGGGCAAAGCGTAGAATTCCTTCCAGCCGATTGAATAGAACCTCATGACACTGGAAGCGATGTAGCCGAAATCTACGCTCTTTAGGCGTTTGGGCCTTTGCTCTCCCCCTCCTCTTTCGCAGAGGGGTCAACACCCTGTGCAATCAGAAGAAGTGCGGTCAGCTCGGGGAGTTGCAGTCCGGAGAGGACTTTCTTGGGAATGTTGGAAATCCTCCCGATGAGCTCCATCGTGTTCTTAATTTGCGTCTTGATGTCGATTCCCTGCGGGTTATCGACCTTTGCAACCAGGGAGTCGTTGAGGAACATATCGATGGTGATTGCGCCAATGGTATACTCGGTATCTCCGATGACTACGATTTGGGAAGTTTTGAACTTATCGAGATTGATTACTTTGGGAGCCATGTGACAGAATTCCTTTCAGAAAAAATCAGGGAGGGTAGCATCGCTACACCTCCCTTAAAGTCGAGCAGAATTGAAATTTGAGCGCCTCCCAGCTATTTCTGGGAGGAGTGATTATGCGGTCGCAGTAGCATCTCCGAACGTAACCCAGCCATCAACACCCTTCAGCGCCTGGAAGGTGATTTCGTACACACGGACGTTCTCCTTCTCGAAGGCGAACTCCATCGTGAGCTTCGGCACTGCGTGATGCAGGGTGATGTTCTCATTGTCGTTGATTGCTCCGGCCGGCTCAATCACCAGCTTTTGCTGAAGCGAAGAGAGGTCAGTTCCAGCGGAGCCGGAGAGCACCAGCTTCTTCTTCGTAGGGTCAACTCCATCAGTGACCAGAGTTGCGCCGGGGAAGAGGTCTTCCAGTTTGGCAAGGTCGTACTCGGCCATCGGTACCTTGACCTCGAAGTTTTGCTTGGAGATGATTTCCCCAATGGGCGCATCCTCTTGGTCCACAATCTTCTCAATCGTGTCGACACTGTAGCTGACCTTTACGCCACCCTTGGTGTAGCCAAGGTCAACGGTGCCAAAAGTCACATTGCATACGCCGAGCTTTACATTTGCAGCAGTTCCCATTCTTTCCTCCTGTAATTAAGGGTTATCCCCTTCTTGCGAATACATCAAATTGGCTGTATCTCGAAAGCAGCTTGAGTGTGTTAGGCGACCACTTCTTCAGTGGATTGAAGCCGGCAACCACCTTCTTCGTTCTGGAAAGCATCTCGCTCCTGATACCTTGGATACTCCCCTGCATCGCCTCTTTGATGGCGTCCTGATTCTCGAAAAGGTACATCGCCTGCGCGAGGCATGCCTTCTTCGCTTCATTGAAGCCATCGTCAGAGACGCTTGATGTATTGGCTACTGGGAAATTGAGCGCCTGCCCTGAGTCGAGCTTCCCGTATCTCAGGGGTATCTCGTCTATCATCCCAGTTGCGGTAATTAGGAGTCTCGCCTTAGTGTCATCATCGAGCGTAGCCCACTCTTCGCTGCCATACTGTGTGTCAAAGAAGTCATCGGCCTCTATGGTTGTCGCATAGCTATTGGAATCAGTCCCACCCTTATCTGCTATTTCCATGACTTACACCTCTGCCACGACTACGGAGATTTCTCCCTCTCTGAGTGAGCCGAGGGACCCGGCTGCACGATATGTAACCTTGTACGTCACTCCATCGATGCCGCCACCTATTGTCGCCACGAGAATTGTGTCGTTAATTGCACCTACCCCGGTGATGATGAGATTGGGGTCATCGCACATAACTTGACAAGATTCGATTATTATTGTTTCGCCTCGGGCGAAGCGCTTCTTGAAGTTGATGCCAACTCCAACAATTACCTCGCTGGGCTGTTTCTGAATTGGTAGAAGTGACATTTCACTCTCCTATGGTTTGCATAGCCGGAAGCGTGAAGACTCTCTCTTCTGCCGGGAGAGCGAACACTATTGTTTCGGCATCGAGCATGAATACGGCGGTAATGGCATTTGCTATCGCGCCATCGCGCACGATTGCGACGTAGGTATCGTGCTTTGCCGAGTAGATTGTCGTGATTGAGAGTCGCGAGTCGTGTCTCGTCGTGCTCTGATTCGTAATGGCAATCAGCATATCGGCGAGCATGGAGGCTGCTGTGGAGACATTCAGCTTCGTGTCGATTCCCAGCGATGCCGACTTGGAGATTGCAGCCTTGATGTCGAAACTTGATGATTGGCTCTGGGAAGTGATTGAGGCTTTCAAGTCCTCTATCGTCTTCAGCGTCGATGCTATGGAAATCCGCGCGTCGTGCGTGGTTGTGAGGCGAACCACATCAGAAACTGATAGTGCAGTGTCAAAAAGCTCCGAGATTGTAGCCGCGACAGAAAGCTTGGAATCAAGGGCTTTTGCGAGCGTAGCCGATACGTCAACTCTCATGTCGTGTTGCCCAGACTTGAGCGTGGACACTAGACTAGCGGCATCGTGCGCAATTGAAGTCTGCGAGGCTTTCGCAAGCTTCGTATCGTGTGCCACACTTTTGAGGGAGTTTATGATTGTTTTGGCATCGTGAGAGGTGACGGAAGCCTGCGACGAAGAAATAATCGCCGATGTATCGTGTGTTGCGCTGCCACTTCGCAAGATGGATGACTTGGCATCGTGAATTATTGTTTTGTCGAGTAGCGCCGTAAGCTTGGCGTCATGTGCCAGAGAATGTGAAGATGACACCATAGCCTTAATATCAAATGAGACAGTGAGTGTAGTCCCCCCGCTGGCCGCAAACAGAGTCGGTATCATCCATCCCTTAGCCATTAGCTAACTCCTTAGATGGGATACGCAAAGATGTAGAGCGAGCCGCCACTGAGCGCGTGAACAATGAAGCCGACCTTACAGGCCCCGGCAACATCCAGAGTAAAATCCCCGCCAAGGGCTTTCCCGGTAGACTCATCAAGCAAAACTGTTGTGCCAACCTTCTTGGTGGCAAGTGTATAGGTCTGCTCCCCAAGCCCTATCACATTGCCGGAAGCATCGTAATAGATGGACTGGATAGTGGCTGTCCGGTCTGCCGCAGTATCAAACTCCGTATGCACCCGCATCGACGGCGAATGCTCACAGTCGAACAAACGCGATGCCGTGGTGTACGGAGTCGTGTTGAGTTGAGCCGTAGTATCGGCACTCGTGATAGCGGTAGGGTCACTGCCCTTTGCAACAATCTTCCGGTCTATCGGGGCCGAGACATAGACTTCATCAGTTCCGTTCCGCCCCAACACCGTAATCCCGAGCGTCGTGCTGGCCTGATATGATTGTGTTCCTTCAGTTGCCATAATTTATTACCTCATGAGCATGGAGTTTCTACGGTTGAGCGGAGCGGGAGCGAATGGTTGCTCTGGATGTAGGTATATATAGATGTTAGCAAGTGATAAATCATCGACAGTCCATACACCGCTGTCAATTTTAACTCGCCTGCATCCCCACTGTTTAAGTCCTATGAAGTCGGGGTCATCAGTTATGACTGCCCCGGTTATTTGTACGGTGTTAGCGGTAGCTGCCGGAGTCATGATGGAAACCCAATCACCGGGATACGCTGTGAACGTTACGGGAATAGTTACTATTTCCCCGCTTGTCATTATGCTATCCACCGGATGTTGCACAGTTGCGATTAATGTACGGTTACGATAGATGTTGAGAACCTCGCCGGATGGGCTGTTGGTCAAAAATTGTACCCCGACAGCCGATATATTTAATGGCGGTGATTCGAAAGGTATCTGAAATTCCCCTCCTATGGCTCGCGTTGCGCTCATTACCCACGCGCCGTCATACCCAAATCCCTTTAAATCACGCAGCCCCGTTATAGTGCCATCCGTGTATCGGATTGTTAATGTTGTAACGTGCTGTACTACGACAGCCGTCCAGTTAGTGCCATTGTATTGGCGGCGCACAAACGGAGCACAGACGTTATTGTAGACTGGATTGATTACCAGAGGTTGCACGAGGCCGCGATTCAGACCGATATAATCGACAGTAGGAGCGGCTGATATATTGCTGACCACAATCCAATATCTACTACCTACGGTCAATGACGTAGCAGACCAGCCAGGAGATATTTTGCGCTGAGTTCCGCCAACCCAACCCCCAGTCACGTCATAACTGGCTAATGCTGTGTCTGACGGTAATCCTGCCCCGGTATCGGCTTGTAGCTCAAACCTAATACTGCATGACGCCGGTGTGCCAATAGCGGAGTAAATACTTATCCAAAAATAATCAAGTGTGATGCCATCAGCGACAAAGCTGTAAGCGTTTTTAAGCGCAGTTGGGCCTGCGTTAAGGTTTTCGTTGCCCGAGTTGGACCCTTCGCCCAATCTCAATACTATGCCGCTATAAGGATTCATATAGCGGCCTCTACAGCGGCAATAGCCGCATTGAGTGCATCAAGATTAACTTGCGACGGGTCAGCATCGTAAGCGGCCTGGGCGATTGCCTTGCGGTCTTCCAAAGCCTTTATATCCGCCTCGTACATCGTCTGCCAACCGAGCGAAAAAAGAATCTCCAGCGCCTCTTGCAGCGTAAAGGTTGCCCCTGTCAAAGAGCCGTCGAGGATGTTTCGCCGGGGAATCACCTTAGTCATATCCGACGTGTCTACGGCACACGAACCAGACGCATTGGTCATGAGTTTGTCCATGATTTTGTCGTGTGTCACGTATTCCTTGCTAAATGTCATGGTAGGCAACCCGTTAAGCGGATTGCTCCCCGAAAAGCCGTTGACGCGCTCTTTTCCAGCTATGTTTGCGGTTTTATAGTCTGTGGGTGATATGTAACCCATACCTAGTCTCCTTTGTTCCGAGTATTGTCAGTAGCCAGCTTGTCATGCTCGGACTCCATCAGCAATATCTCCCCGACACAGAACGCCATCAGCCCACCGTCAGGGGTATCCGCCCACCAGAACGTCGGTATCAGGCTCCGAGGCTCAGGGGCGTATCTGCGCCAGGTGCGGCCCTCATATTCCCATATCATCCCATTAAGCCGGATTCTCGGTGTATGTGATGGTGATGTCTGGGAGTGTGTAAATGCCAGTAGTGGGTTGATTCCCAGTCCCATCATTCGTCACTATTGCCTTCACCTTGATTGCTTTCGTCTGGTCGGCAGAGAGGGCGTCCATATCGGGGAGGTCGGTGCTGGAAAGCGAATCCTTCCACGTGGTTCCCGCATCAACTGAGAATTTCCAGTTGATTTTCGTAGGGTCTTCGTTGGTCATTGCAAGCGAGATAGTGGTGTACTTGAAGGTGGTCGCAATGAGGTATATGTCGAGCACGTTGCTATCCACAGTGCCACCAAGTCCAGTGGTAGTTGCGGATACTGCAATCGGGTCTGTCCCATCCCCCTCCGAGAAGTAATCGTATGTGGGGGCATTATTTTTTGCGAGTTTAAGACTCATGCCGATTCCTTTCTATTAATTGCTTACTTTATTGAAGCATGCCTTCAACTTCCTCTTCCGTGATTGCAAGGCGCTCTGCAATCTCGGCAATTGTGAATGTCCCACTGACACCATATTTCATCGCATTGTATGCGCTGTCCGCATACATCCGGCGTATCTCATTCCTTCGCCGCTCTTTGCGTGAATAATGAAGGTGACTGATGAGCTGATTCCTATTCATGACTTACCTCATATTCTGAACATCACTTCGATGTCTGATGAGTAGATGATTCCCGTGTCGGTCGATATCGGCGAGGGGCTCTTGTTGACTATCACGCCGCCTATCACGTAGGAGTTCCCTACTCCATCCGATATGGTTGTCCCTTCCAGCGCCACTATTGCCTCGACGACGCTAGAGAGGAGTGAGAAGCCTTTCTCCGCATCGTAGCCAATAGCGACTGCATCCATTGCTAGACGGTTGATTATGGGAATCTCATGGTAGGGATAGATGTTGCCGGAAATCACCACGCACGCCTGCTCCCTTGCTTTCGAGATGAAGGCGCTCTGTCCCTTCACAAGCTCTGGGAGGGCGCTCACTATGCTGTTGAGTATTGCTTTAAGAATCACTGAGCACCCTCCTTATCACTGCGTTTGCGTGCGAGTAGATGGCAAGTCTGCTCTCGTTCACTGCACGTGTCATGAATTTGCGCCCAACCTGCTTCCCAGTCGCAGCCTGCTTCTGTCGTGAGAGTGGGCCGATGCTGTAGTAGCTGTCATGGATGATTTCTTGATATTCCTTCGATGGCCCATTGGGGTCGAGATATAGCGCAGCCTCGTATGATGTTCCGCTTACGAGAGTTGAAGATTTGATGTCCTTCTCCAAATCCCCCTCGTCAATGGGACATCTCGCCCTCGCCTCCTCTTCCAGCTTCTTCGCGGCCCAATCCATGATTTCCAGCTTTATCGCCAGCTTCATGCTGCGCTCTATGCGGCGGAGCTTTGTGAACCAGCGATTAAGGTCGGCTTGGAAGATTTCACCCCGCACCTCAAACACCGTCTATCTCCTTCAGACTGATTTCGTAGTACTTAGGCTTCCCGCTGAAGCTGAAGATAGGCTCTATCCGCACGACATCGAAGAGCACATCGCCGTAGCGGAAAGAAAGCGTCTGGTCAGACATGAACTGCACGAAGGGGGCAAACTCCCGATGCCGCGTGATTATCTTCAGCGAGTAATCTTTTGCGAACTGGGAGAGTGAGGAGAGTTTCGATGGGGTATCCCCACGTTTGGCTATGTCGCGCACGCGCTCCAAGATGTTGCACTTGATGATGCTCTCTGATGTCGATGCCAGCTCGCCAAACTGATTGTATGTTCCGAATACTGCTGTGATTTTCGAGTTGAATTGCATGTCATGCCTCGTAGGGAATCAGGTAGTGCGAGCAGCGCGGGTGAAAGAGTTCGCCCTCGCGGGAGCCGCCGCGCAGGAATTCTCCGATGTAGGGGTGCTCGCCCCCTTCAGTAAGGCTCACGGTCATCCCAGAGAGCTTGTCACACGAGTATCCACTGTCAGAATCGGAGAGTCTCGCGAGAGTGATTCCCCTATCGGCAGCAACACCTAAGAAGGTGTCAAGCGAAGCGCTCACAAGTGTCGTATTGGTGAGTATCCAGAGATAGTTGCTTCCCAGCCACTTTCGACCTGCGCTATCCATGAAGAGCATCTTGGGCTCGTTTGCGAGAATTTCCGGAAGGAGTGCGCGTTGTGCATCCCCCTTGCTCGTTCCGTCAAAAGATGCTTTGCGCTGTATGGCGATGAAATCCATCTGTAGGAGCTTCTTCATGTCAATCTTCACGCGCATGATATAGTTGTCGAGGTACATCCCCAGCATCTCATCGCTGTGGGCGAGAACATGCTTCACAATGGTGCTCTCAGGCGCTCCATTTCCCCCTGCAAGGGACTTTTCGGATTGGAGGGATACTTCGTACACTCCATCCATGATAATGTCGTGTACGTCTTCCCTGTATGTGGCGAGAATAGAGCTGATGGTTTTGAGCAACGCTCTTTGTTTGCCTATTGTTGCGTAATTGTTTTCCTGCCGAGCTTTCTGGATAACCCTGAAGAGCTTATCTGATGTTGCATCATGGACACTCTTCACGCGAGAGGTGGCTTTGCGAATTGACTGATTTATAGCCATTTATACCTCCTTTCGCGTATACCCATGTATAATTAGGCAATAGTCTGGGGATTGGCTTTCCAATCCCCATTCCATTACTGTTGAGCTTTGGGCTTCGGCCCCGGCTTCTTCCGCTCCTGTGCGGGAGTCTCCTCGACCTTCTCCTCAGAACTCTCTTCCTCGACCTTCTCTTCGGGAATCTCCTCGACACCCTCGCCAGAATCTTCAAGAATGGGGGTCGTAGGAATTGAGTCCTCTTCTGTCACTTCGGCAGCTTTCTCAGCAGCTTCCTGTGCGGCAACTATACCCATAGCATCGCCACGCTGACGCCGAGCTCTATTGAATGATGCAAGACCCATCTCTTACTCCTTCTTAGGATACAGTCTCCACGCTCGTAGCGACGAGTACACTCGCGCCGAGAATGGTCTGTGCGGAAGCTGTGAACGTGTTAGTCTCCCCAGCAATGTGCGACCCAACCTTGGTGAGTTCTGCATGACCAATGCCATTCACAATCTTCAGCGAAGTGGTGAAGGCAGCTCCCGTGTTCTTGTCTACGCCGGTAAGCGTGCCGCTGGTGGAGGTTTCAGAAAGGGCGACCGTAATCGTCCCATTGAACCACTCATGGACATTCCCGATGGCATCAGTGAGCTTCACAATCACGCCTCGCTTTGCGCCAGCACCAGCGGAAGCTGCCGGAGTGGTGAGCGTAGCGGGCGATACCACAAACTTCAGGTCAGTTGCGCCATTGGCGACAACCTTTTGAAAGAGCTGAACCATGAGGGCATCCCGATTACACTTTGCAGTTTCCGGATGATGCGTCTGATGCAGCTTGTATGTGTCCTTCTTGGTTTTTCCCATTTCTCTCTCTCCCTATGAAAAAAGTGGGGCGTGTTTCCACGCCCCAATTTCATTTCATTGCATTTTAGCCGTTGGTTTTCAGGGCGACGATACGGATGTTCTTCTGCTCGTAGACCCGGTTCCAGTTGGCAGCCAGCGCAAGGTCGGCGTTGGCGGGAGAGGTTCCGTTCACCTGACCAGCGGTCTGGGTGTACGGAGTGGTGTCAGCGGAAATGGTGTTCTCCATCCACCGAATGCCGCGCGGGTGGAGGATGAAGTGCCGACGGTTGATGAGGTAATCCTCGCCAGCCAGCGAATCCCGGTCGGTTTCGATGGGAACCGGAGCATTGCCTTCGCCGCGACCAATAGCGCCAGCGCCGAAGAGGTAGGTGGTGTAGATGTAGCCGTTGGTGGCATTGGCGCCATTGGCATACACCTTCGGGCAGCCGTCATCGACGATGACGCGGAGGCCGAGGTAGTACGGAATCTTCACCTTCCCATCGGAATCAGGAACCATCTCGATGAGGTTGAGCTTCTGAAGCCGAGTGAAGGGGGTGGAGTGCATCATGATGGCGGTCAGCTTGTCAGCCGCATCACCCAGCTTCACTTTGGCGTCGAGGATTTGGTCCGGGCCGATGAGCGCGGTGGTCGGGATGGAAGCGGCGGCCACGTTGGTCACGGCGATGTTGCTGATGAGGTCGCTGGAATCGTTGGCGGCGTTGTCGGCGAAGACACCATCCAGCACGTTGGTCAGGATTACTTGCTCCCTGCGGTTCCAGTAGTCAGCAACGAGGTCGGCGATAGCGCCGAGCGGGTCTGCCCCAGAGAGGGCTTTCGAGAGGTCGGAAGCACCCCAAGCCTTGCCCCTCATGAGCAGACGGGCAACGTCTTTGCCAGAGGTGATTTTGTTGACGCCGAGAGCCTCGACATCGGAGATGCGGTCATCATCCCCGCTCAGGTCTTTGAAGAACGGCATATTGATGAGCATGCCGCCAGTCTGGGCGAGCGTATCCAGCTCGGGGTCGGGAACAACGATGCCGGACTTGATGAGCTCGCTCTTCTCAGCGGTACGCTCGATAAAGTACGGCTTCCACACTTCGTGGAGTTCCTCTTCTCCAGAGATGATGTCAGACAGTTTGGTAATTGCCATTTCTTACTCCCTTTCAATTAAGTGGTTACTTCTTGCGTTGTGATTATTGAATGCCAGCTTCAGCTTTGAGCCGATTTGCCAGCTCCCGATTGGTGCGCAGAATTTGTGCTTGGAGCGTCAGGTTGAAGGTTTCCTTCTTCCACGGGTTCTTGATGTTGGAGCCATTGAAGGCGTAGGTAGTCTTGCTCCCTGCGCCAGCATTGCCGCCAGCAAAGAGCATGGCGTACTCCTCGGACTGCTTCATCTCTTCCATCAGCTCAAGAATCGTCATCGGCTTCCCGGTCTTGATATTGACTCGATGTGTGCCATCGCCATCAATGACGCGGATTGCTTTGCCGACGCCATCAATCTCTTCAATTTTGACCTGTGACATCACTGCCATTTCGACGAGCTTGGGATTGAGCGCTTTCGCCACAGAAGCCGCATTTGCAATCTCATTGCAAATGATGGTCTTCTGAAGCTCGCTCTTCAGTTGTGCAATCTCCACTTCCAGAGCGGATTGCTTTTCCGTGGCTTTGGAAAGTTCCTTCTGATGCTCCTCTACGAGCTTGGTGCGCAGTTTCTCGAAGTCTCCCTCTTTGGTGAGCTTCTCACGCTCAAGCGCCTCTTGCGCCTCTTTGAGCTTGCGATACTCCTCCGGGTCGATGCCATCGAATGCGGCAAGCTTTGCTTCAAGTTCCTTCTTTTGGGTGCGGTACTTGGCAGACTCGCTGCGAAGCGTCTTCACGTAATCTTCGCCGTAAGTCTTATCGTCGCTTCCGCCCTCTGCTGCTTCCTTCGCTACCAGAGCGTCGAGTTCTGCTTTTTCTTCTTCGGTAATGGTTGCGCCCTTGGCTCTCAAAGCCGCAAGGCGAGCCTTCTCTTCTGCCGTCATGCACTATCTCCTTGATGGCGAGCCCTGCTCGCTTATGGTGTAATTGGTAACGGGAGCCAGAATCGAACTGGCGTAAGGGAGCCTATGAAACTCCTGGGTGAACCATTACCCTATCCCGCTAAAAGAAAAGCCCACCTTGTCCTTGCGGAGCGGGTGGGCGTTGTTGACGAATGGCAGACTATTCTAACCAAACCGGACTGCCAGCGTGGGCCTGAATCAATGACGTAGAGTACAGGCTCCTCCCTCTTTTGCGGCTCAGGTCGCTCATCTCACGATGCCCTCAGTGACCGCTACTCAATCCGAAAAGTGCGCATCATCCATCATCTCTGGGAGAGGCGTTCGGGTCAAATCTCATTCTATCCATACATAGTAATTATACGATTGGCAAACAGTGAGTTACTGTTGACCAAATGTAAGATGTGGATTTTCCGCAAGAACTTGGTGTAGTGCAGCTCCAAGAACTGTTATTTTGTTGTGCTCCAATTCAAGCTCGTAATGGTAGTTGATAGCCTCGATGATTTCGTGAACAAGAGCTTCCTCCTGTGCCGAAACTGGGATGGCGTCATCGATTTCGATTTCGAGCGCTTGGGTTCTGCATGTCCCGGCTGTTCCCTCCCGCAGAAAGAGCGGCTTCTGGGAAACCTTGTACTCGTGGCTGGCAATCTTCACGTAGAAAACATCCTCATCCTCATCCTTCTTTTTCTTGGACATTATGGCCTCTCCGCCTTTTGTTTGGATTGTGTTCTGGTGGGTGTCGGATAATCTGACTGCTTGGGATTGGACACTCTATCGCGCGAGCGCGGGGCATTTGCCGGTCTTTGGTCAATGTTGTCCTTGAGTGCATCATCCATCATCATCGTCTTATCCCTGCCCTCATCAATCTCCTTCTCAATCTCCTTGACGAGCTCCTTGGGAGCATGGGGAAGCGCCTTCCCAGCAATGTTTTTGTAAAGCGCCTTGTTGAGCGCATCGGAAACTTCGAGCAGCGTCACGCGCTCGGCAATGTTGAGCTCATCCACAAGGCCGCGCGTATCGAATTCATCGGGATAGGAAACCTCGATATCCGGCTTCCCAGAAAGTCCGAGCCACTTGTTTACAACCTTGAAAAGCCGCTCCTCTGCCGCTTCGAGATTATCCGCTTTATTTGCGAGCAGCTTGTTAAGCTTGTCGAAGTCGTACGCTTTGGCTACTCCCGTGGTCTGCTTGACTTCAGTGGCAATCTCCCCTTGTAGTCCCAGTGATGCGTACAGTTGCTTCACCTGAACCTGAATCATGTTGAGGATGAATTCAGCCTGTGAAGCATCGGGGGAGATGAACTGGGGAGGAACGCCAGCTTGCATGGAGTAGAGGAGGACTCTGTTGGTCGCAAGCGCCATGAATTGCTCCCGAAGCTCCTTGTCCTCAATCACAGCCGACATCATCCCCTCAATCGGGAAGATGAGCTGCGAGAATGTCTGGTCGCAGACGATAGTATCGAGCCTTGACCAGTTGTTGAATATCGCCCTGTCCAGATAGGCGATGTCCGCAATCAGCGATTGTCCCGAGTAGACCGTCCTTCGCTCATGGTCTACGGGGATGATGGGAACGATATCAATCCCTGTCTCCCCAGAATCAACCTCTTTCCCGCCCTCATCATAGAGGGACCACTTCCCCTTCTCCCACAATCTGTAGCGTGGCTTGAGCACGCTCTCTGCGGTAAAGATGGATTCCTCGCCACGACGCTCCTGCTCGCGCACCAGAGCCCAGCGAACCACGCCGAATTCATCGATGCTGATGTCCAGCATATCCTGCGGATAGACGATGTAGATGTAGGGCGTGGTCTTCAGGTTATCCGCCTGCGTTCCGGTACGCTCCTCTTCAGGGAGCGCCTTCTTGTCGCAGACGATGTAGACTCTTCCCAGTACAGAGGAGAACTGGGAGACTTCCTTCATCACGTGGTCGAGGGAATTCCCCTTTCCGTCCGCATCTTCGATGAAGCGCTCCAATCTCTCGTTCTTTGTCCTCCTGATGGGCGCTTCCTTGAAGAGATACGAGTTGATGAGGTCTACTACGCGGCGTGAGTGATTCTCCCGATAGGAGCGAGCGACTCGCGAATTGAATTCTTCCTGCCCCTCCTTGAAATAACGAAAGAGATTTGCCGCTGTGTATGCTTCGCCACCGTGGTAACTTAGGAGGAAGAAGTCCCAAATGCTTGAAATTCCGTTGTATTCTGGATGCCTGTGGGAGATGACATCCTTATTTGTCTCATCCGCCCCTCCCACCTTATTGATGTCTGCCATCTATCAATCCCTCTCGTTGAAGTGCGGACACTCCCAAATGGGCGTGACGATGCTGTGCTTCACACAATTCTCGAAAACATCCTTCACTATGTGGCAAAAGCCGAACTTATCGCACGCATAGCACAGGCAGTATTCGCGATGTTTCCCTTTCAGCTCGCTCCCCACGACCACTTCCTTGCCGTGATGAACGTACTTCTCGTATTCCATCTAACTCTCCTTTCTATTAACCTCTTACTTATAGTTGAAACCAGCGACAACAGTATTCCCCCGCTTGTAAAAGTGGCTGAAAAGGCCGTATCTGACCATATCGCAAGCGTGGTCACGCTCCTTCACGGGCTTATCCTCCCCTTTCCGCTGTGCTTTCTCGTCCCAGATGTAGCCTTGGAGCTCTTCCTGCGTCATGATGCACTTCGTATCCATCTTGAAGAGGTCATTTCTGAGCATGTCGCCCACGAAACGTATCCCATCAATGACTGCGTTCTTCGCCTCACAGACGTAGATGCCCCTTTTCTTGACCTCAGTGATGAAGGAGAGCGCCGAGGGGTCGATGTAGACCGCGATTTTCCCCCTCAGTGGGCCGATGAAGTCGAGAAGGTCATCTGCATACTCGCTATCAGTCTTCTGCCTACCCGTCTTCCTGCCATCGTAGTAATACTCCTTCAACAGGTATACGGGCGGGGCATCCCCACGGTGCGCGAAAAGGCCGAATACCGTGGCATTGGCTGTCCCATAATCGATGGCAACGAAGTACTTGATGGGCTTCTGTGCTGGCATACCGACCAATTTCCGCGCGGGATTCTGGTTGGTGAGCCCATCGATGTTCACTGGGAGAGCTTGGGTTACGTCAATCACATGGCGTGATGTATCAAACATATCGTAGATAGCGCCCTCAGCCTGAACCCACAGCCCTTCGATGAAGCGCTTGTACCATAGTCCGGTGTACTCCTTCTTCAGGTTGGCGACGTAGCGCGGGTCGAGCGCCGGGTTATCGGGGAGCGTGAAGTGGAAGACGCTGATATCCAAATCCCCAGTCCGGTCGATGTAGTCCTTCTTCAGGTAGTGGTAGGGCGAATCGGGGTTTGTCGTTCCGAAGAACTTCGCGCCCCGGACTGATAGACGCGACAGCAGCATCGTCCAGAAGCTCTCCGGCCAGAGGGAAACCTCATCGCCGTAAGCGCCCGCCATCGTGCGCCCCCGAATCTTGTCCTGCGCACGCTCATCGTTCGCGCCAATTACCTCAATCATCATGTCCTTGAAGTAGAATTCCCCAGTTCCCCGGTTAAACTTGCACACGCCGGGGAAGAAATCCATGATGGGGTCGAGGATGTTCCGCTGGATACTTGTCTGCGTCTTCCCTATCATGGCGAACGTGCCGCCCTGGGGAGGATTGTTCCGCAGGAACTCAAGCCACCTAAAGATACTAGCTATCGTCTTCCCGCTCCGTACCGCGCCCTCCCAGATGTTGATGCGCGATGTACTCTGGACGATGCTCATCAACTGCTTCTCCGATAGGTTCTCAAAAGGGAAGCCAGCCATTACGACTCCTTGCAGCTATCCAAGACTTCGCTCTCCTGTAGCTCCAAGCCTCCGCGCTCAATCCTGTCCCTGTCATACGCATGCTCAAGGTCATCCGGGTTTGTCTGGCTGGGAAGCTCATCGACTAACCCGCCATCGATACCCTCCTCATTCTCCACGGGTAGCTCCTCATAATCGTCAATGTCATCTGAGGCTTCTATCTCATCCGTTTTGTGCGCAATCCCCTTCTCGCCGCGCATCTTCTCGATAGCCTGCGTGAATTTATCAAACGCATCCTTCTCGTCGTCCCAATTTATCTTGTCCATCCCCAGCGCAACGCGCTCGCCATCGACAGCATTCTTAATCGTCTGGGACAGGACGTTCAGTTGGTAAATCTCCCTGTTGATATTCGACCTACTCGCCGCAGGGAGCTTAGAGTTCTTCTCAACCTCCTGCACAAACTTCAAGCCAAGCTGCTGGATGTAACGGAACAGCTTATAGTGGTTGCCAATAGCCTGTTTCGCCAACGTCTTGTACGTCGCCCCCAGGTCATCGGTAATCTCCGTACGCGCCTTGTTGATTGCCTCCTTGTTCAGGCTGCCGTGCTCAAGCCAGCCATACTTCTTAGCTCTATTGCATATCGTCGCCGGATTTATCCCATACTCGCGTGCCAAACCACGTACAGAATCCCCCTTCTCATACCGGCCTTGGATGATGAGCCAGATATGGTTGTTCAACCGCTGCATCTTGCTGGTGCCTGCCATTTATTTGTTTTCCTCCCGTTTACGCCCCAAAACAAAAGGGTTGCCAAATGGTAACTGGCAACCCTTCCCTTCTTAGCAACGTTTTTTCAATCACCTATAACAATTATACGATTGTCACCGAACTGACTTAGTTCAACTACCCGCAAACTGCCGCAATTCAAAACACTTGTCCTACTGTTAGGCAACATTTATGCGTTGCCTTTTTGTCTGGTTTTTACTACCGTAGATGGACTGGGATGATGCGAGGGAGAACAAAGATAGACGAAGAACAGACTACGACGAATGGGGTCAGACTGGTTATTTTCTCGGCACGACGAAGACTGCCGGGGCTTCAAGTTGCTGGACTGCCAGTGGCGAGGATATTCATGCAATAGTTCATATATCCGACTTATTGAATGTATAGGGAAAAGGAAAGGGAAGCTCCAATGAGCTTCCCTTAATGATTACTTTTTCAGCTTGCTTGCGATATCTGCGGGGAAAATTTCGGGGAGCGTGGATTTACTTGCATTCACTACACGCTTGCACTCCGTGCACATCCATACATCATGCACATTAGAATCCACTTGTATCATCACACGATTCCAGCGTGTGCGCGTACGCTCTGAAAGCTTGGGAGCAATCTCTTTAAGCTTTTGCAATCCCGCTTTGCTTCCCATTGTAAAGATTGTATCAAGCTCGCTTTCATTCATCCCTTGTGCTTTTGCAGTACAATACACGCAATTATCTTCTAACCCCTTTTTTACTGATACGATTTTAATCTCTTTGATTTTTTCATTTTGCTTCCGATTCTTTGCGCTCATGATAATCCCCTTTCGCTGCTGAATTTCGATGCAATGCATCGTATGTGATATGGAGGATTATATCAAGCACTTCATAGATTGCAAGCGAATATTTCACTTTTTTGATTTTATCCGAAAATATTTCTATTCAGTGCTGAATGTATCTAAAATCCCCTGTAATCCATTTCAAGGGAAAGGAAAGGGGATACACGAATAAGGAAAGAAAATCGATTCTAGGGGATTCTAGGGGGATTCTATGCTATGATTTGGGATAGCATCACGCTACACTATCCCATGCAATAGCATGCAGGATATTATGGGATTCTAATGAGATATCGAGATAGTATCATTAGAGCATCCTAATATGTGTATCCTCTAATGATATCTCTTTAATTAGCATCCTCTAATATTCCTTCCCTTCTATATTCGGATTCCTGTATATATGGGATTCAATGTATATGAATTTCGAGAGCCCCTCATGTTCACCCGTCTACGCGCATGGCCATTCAGTTCGGGAGATGGACTTGGACGAAGACTAAGCCGGATTATCCCGCCGCCCAAACGTCGATGTCAGCACCAAAACGTCAACTCGGACGCACGCGCGGCCATTCTGTTCCTGAGATGACACAAAAAAGCTGGGATGCCGAAGCATCCCAGCGTGACTGCTTAATACACACTGCGAAGGGGCTTCATCGCCTCATCTTCCCTCTGCATCCGCTTGAGATGTTTCAACTCCTCGTCCAAAAGGAAGAGCGTGTAGGCTGTCGCGGTCGCTTCCGATTGCGTGATTATCACCGCCTCCACATCATCGATGAGCGCTTCCTCGTACTGCTGGAAGCGCTCATCGATGACGCTCTTGAGCGCTCTCATCGCCTTGACTCTCTTCTCGAAAAGCTCTTCCTCTTTCGTGGGCTTCTGCTTCTTCCTCGCTTTCAGATTCCTTGGCATATCCCTTCTCCCTTCCTGTGGATTCGCTCCGAAGAGCGTATATGAGAGATTCTATCAAGCAGTTGATTGATTGTCGAGATGCTATTACGCCCCCGCTGTCGCTTTATCACCTGACTTAAACTGCCATGCTGTCGCGCCGCAATCCTTATGACGTTGATGTTCTTGTCGCATCTGGTGGACGTTGACGTTCTCGTTGACTTGGCTCTATAGACTTGGTCTCGAAACAATACAGCCCCGGACGTCACGGCGCGGGCATGCGCGGCCATTCCATTCTGAACGTCAACTGTTGTGCACACGCGGCCAAACTGGGGAGCCTTTGAACTGTGCTCCCCAGTCTACTGCGCTCGACTCATCACCATTTAGCTGCAATGCCTGCGCTGAAATTCCACCCTACGGCTGAGACTTCCAGTGCTGCCGTAGACCACTGCCAATAGGGACGATACTCTTCGGGGAGCATATGCGTCACCAATACGTGACCCAGAGCGCTACCCAAACATATCAAATCCACCTTATCGGAATGGGGATGGGAGCCGAGGATGGGGTTATACTCTTGGAAGCGGTCGGGGTGACGTGCGATGTTCCGAGTCTGCATCCAATCGATTGCCAGCGCTCCGAGATACACACCCTCAAGGGCGTAATTCCCAGCAGTCCACTTATCCGCAGCCTCCGCGCTGCTCGCCATCATCACCAATATTAGAACTATCACCAATCGTTTCATTTCATTACCCTCATTGTCTTCCTGAGCTCTACATTCTCGTAGCCATCCCTTCTGAGCTTATTTGCCACCATCTCAGCCCGGAGCTCCGTGAAGTAGCAGTTGTAGTAGCGCCCATCAATCAGAACCTCATACATCTTTCACCTCCTTGGGGAATCTCGATAAGGAACCATCTGCCGCCATGCTTCCCTCGGACTGGGAAGTAGTGCTCGCCGATACACTCCTGCTTCCCCACCTCTCCGCACACAGGACAGGGCTGACACTTGCACATCGTCCTATCTTCCCCGCACAGTTCGCACTCCTCGTAATCGTCGTATCCGCTCATGACTGCCTCCTCTTAGCCCGGTCCTTTTCGACCCGGTTCTCGCCTATTACGAGTGCGATGCAGTAGCCCAAGATGATGATTCCGCCCAGCGTGACTGCTTCCATGACTTCCTCCCCTTTGCTCTTTCGAGCATATCGTGATATGTGAGGATAGTATATCAAGTAGTTAATAGAATGGCTAGATGCTATTCAACGCAGTACGTCACTTTTCGACTGGGATGACTTAAAGTGACAGCCTCGCGCGCGCGTTTATAATCTCTTATAGAAGTTTTGCCCAATCGTATAATTCGAATAGGGATGAGAATTGGACGATGGGCCGCGACCGCAGGGAGCGCCTTTCAACATAGCTATACCTAGCTTCTGGTAGCTTCAGTCTGCTAGTCATAGCTAATTGACGCGCCCAGAAGTCCGTCTAGTGACCTAGATTAAGAACAATCCCACCACATTCCCAGCCTACGCAACACTCTCCAATGTAGCGAATGTTTATGTTTGTTTACCTACTTGTCACAGCATTTCAGTCAGAATTGGCTCCGCCCAGAACTCTGAAGAAGCGCCTGCCGCCATAACATTGATGCCTTGTGAAACATTTTATCAAAACTTCGACGTCATCTCGCTAGGGGTCTAACCATTGCCAAAGCCTTGACTAGAGCGAATTCCTAAAAAACCGCCTGTGAAACATTTTTCGTGTTTTTCTATCAAAACTCACCTCCCGGAGCCGGACGTCACAGTTGCGTCACGTTCGCGCGGCCATTCAGTCCCAATCATAAACCGGCAGACGTTGACGTCCACAGTTGCCGTCCCGTAGACGCAGCCATTCAGTCTCCAAACTCCCGGCTCCGTATTTGACATCTGAGGCGCTTTGGCTCTCTACTAAGGCGAGGATTAGGGTTTCCTGCTTAAAGTCGATTCTAGGGGCCATAGCGTTCGCGGAATAGCCATCCCAGACCCAAGAAAAAGGGCGGGAATGAAGCTCCCACCCTCAGTGACCTACTGGGATGTGTGGATGCTACTCGGCAGCGGGCTCCTCCTCGGTCTCATCGACCTTAGTGAACAGCTCCTTCATCGCCGCATCGGACGGGAGCGTACTCTTGCCCGTGGGGACTGCCCTGCCGCAGCACGTGCAGCGCCAGAACTCGTGATGCGTTTCCCCTTCCCGCACCTCGACGCGATTCCACCGCGTAGCGACGCGGGATTCGAGCTTCGGGGCAATCTCGCGGACCTTCGCGAGTGCTGCCTTTGCGGTGAGCTTCAGGAAATCGCCCTCAAGACCGAGAGCCTTCCGTGTGCATTCGACGCACACATCGCGGAGCCCCTTCTTGCTCTTGACGAGCTCGACCTTTGCTGCCTCTTCCTTCTTGACTTGATTTTTTTCCATGACCTGCTCCTTTCGTGAATCCTCGTGAAGTGATTTACTATGATGCTATTCTATCAAGTAGTTGATATAATGTCACTCGCTATTACACCGCTAGCGTCATTATCTTGCCTAGGAGTTGACTTGGCTTGATTGACTGGGAAGCTGACGGGACTCTAGCGTTGCTGGTTGTGGCCAGCCGCCTCAACGTTGATGTCCTGTCCTTGTCTTGTCCTGCGACCGTGACGTCCATTGTTAGTCCTGAAGGACGCGCTCCTAGTCACTCCCGTCAGTTGGCGGACGTTTACCCGTCAACGCGCATGGCCATTCTCGTTTCCACCTAGACGTTGCCGTTGACGCACATGGCCATTCAGTTGGGTGACATGCGGGAGAGGACGGGAGGGGCTGGG
>Ga0074197_1000189_pt1 | contig 90403 bp, 84 predicted proteins | sample EPASupsiteSAE305_FD_64526 | JGI IMG/M metagenome (GOLD analysis project Ga0074197, IMG submission 64526) | Bioremediated contaminated groundwater microbial communities from EPA Superfund site, New Mexico - SAE3-05 reassembly with SPADES | ecosystem: Environmental > Aquatic > Deep subsurface >... | reverse complement strand
CTTCTCGCGGGTAAGATCAGCAATACAATGTTTTCAGGATCGGATGAACTGTACGATGTAGGCGGAGCAAAAGTTCATCCGAAAGTAATAATGAATACGGCCTTATTCGGGCGGCTCCGTGGGTCCCCGTTCTGCGGTTTTTCCGGTTTCTGCATTTTTTGTTTTCCTCAAAAAAATAATAATTAAATGGCGCAAAAAATACTGCATTTCGGAGTTTTTTGCCGGAGATTTTGCAGTTCCTGAACACCGCGCCGGGGGGCGCACCTTGGCTTATTAAAAACCCGCCCCGGCCTCGCATTCGCTCGGCCCTGGCGGGCTTTTCTGTTAATGTTCGGTCGCGCCCCCCGGCGGTCCCCACTAGGTGTAAAATGATGTATAATTTACCTATGAAGCGCTACAACATGGTTGAGGCCGCCAAACTGCTGCGGGTAACGCGCCAGACCCTCTACAACTGGATCAAGCGCGGTTGGGCAAAACCCGGACGCGATTACAGGGACTTCCCGGTGTTCACCGAGGCGGATATGCGCAAGCTGAAAAAGTGGAAGGAAACCATAAGGTAGCCATGAAAATAGCCCTATACTTGCGAGTCTCTACGGAAGACCAGGCCCGGGAAGGCTATTCCCTTGAAGTACAAAGGGAAACCCTTGAAGCTTTCGCCAAGCGCGAAGGCCTTGAGGTCTACAAAGTTTACTCCGACAACGGCATTAGCGGTTATTCGTCCGACCGGCCCGCGCTTGCCGCACTTATGGCTGACGCCAAAGGCGGCAAGTTCGGGCTTGTACTGGTATCCAAGCTGGACAGGTTCAGCCGCAACCTGAAAGACCTCTTACAATTGGTGGACACTTTATCCGGCTACAATGTCGGCTTTAAGTCGGCGGGAGAACCCTTTGATACCACAACCTCGGCCGGCAAGCTTATGTTTCAGCAGCTTGGCAGCTTCGCGGAGTTCGAGCGCAACCGCATAGCGGAGCGCGTGTTCCCCGGCATGGTCAAAGGCGTTCAGCAGGGCAACTGGCAGGGCTCGCGCTATGCGCCCTACGGTTACGCCTACAACAAGCAGGCCAAGCTGCTGGAGGTAGTGGAGAGCGAGGCCGAGGTTGTGCGGCGCATCTTTGCCATGTACAATGAGGGGCAAAGCACCTGGGCTATAGCCGCCACACTGGCCCGTGAAGGGTTCAAGAACCGCAAAGGCAACTATTTCGGCTCAAAGGTTTTGGGAGATATCCTCAAGAACCAGATATACATCGGCAAGCTGGTCTGGAACGCCCACCACTACGACAAGACCAAAAAGACGCCCAAGGGCTACAAGTCCGTTAAGAACGCGCCGGACAAGATCATAGTGGCGCAGGGTAAACACACGGCCATACTCAGCGAGGAGGTTTTTGCGCAAGCGCAAAAACTCCGCGCTGAAAAGTGCGCGCACCGCTACACGGTCCGCAAAGACAAGTATGTTCTGTCCGGGGTACTCTATTGCGAGAAGTGCCACCGCAAGTATATCGGAGTGACCAGCATATCCAACCACCGCACCAAGGCCACGAAGAAATGGTATCGTTGTTCCTCGCGCAACAACGGCTTTACCGCTTGCGGCAACCCCAACGCGCAAGAAGGGGAACTGAAGTCACAGGTAGCGGAAATGGTTGATACGCTGCTCCACAACCCCAAAATAGGGAGCCGATGGGTGAGCATGACTTCGCAGGCTCCCCAGCCCACGAAAGACGAAAAAAAGACCGCAAATGAGGTAAGAGGGAAACTTACGGCTAACCTCGCCAAGCAAGGCAAATTGACCGACGCGTTCATAGAAGGCCTGCTGTCCAAGGAAGTTTTTGAGGAGAAAAACCGGCCCCTGATGGAAGAGGGCGAGGAGTTGAAAAAGCTCGCCGCTTATTACGAGTTACGCGAGATAGACCGCGAGAAACTCGCGGACTATCTCGCGGTGGCCCGTAGCTACGTCTCCGACGTAGCACCGGGGAAGAAACAGCTTAGCCCCACAGAGCATAAGCGTCTTCTCAACCTGGTGTTCAGGAACATCAAAATCTCCGGCAAAAAACTCCGAAATGCAGTATTTTTTGCGCCATTTAATTATTATTTTTTTGAGGAAAACAAAAAATGCAGAAACCGGAAAAACCGCAGAACGGGGACCCACGGAGCCGCCCGAATAAGGCCGTATTCATTATTACTTTCGGATGCCAGATGAACGAGGCGGACTCGGAGGGGATCGCGGCGGCTTTTCGCCGGCGCGGTTATACGCTCACGGACGACCTGAAGCAGGCCGACGCGGTGGTGGTGAACACCTGCACCGTGCGCCAGCGCGCCGAGGATAAGGCCATCTCGCAGATAGGCCGGCTGCGCGTGTGGAAAGCGAAAAAGCCGGAAGGCAAGATCTTCGTGGTGGGCTGTGCGGCGCAGAAGCTGGGGGGGAAGAACCTCAAGAGCCGCTTCCCCTTCGTGGACGAGGTGGTGGGAGCCAAGGCCATAGAAAGTTTCGAGGACGCGCTGGTAGCGCAGCTGGGGCCCACGCCCGAGACCGAGACCGCCCACCAGAACCTGTTCCGCTCGCAGCAGACCGCCTATGTCACCATCATGCGCGGCTGCTCGCTCAAATGCTCCTACTGCATAGTGCCGGCCGTGCGCGGGCCGGCGGTGTTCCTGTCGCCAGAAGCGGTGCTCAAGGATGCCGCTGAAAAGCTGGCGGCCGGCGCCAAAGAGATAGTGCTGCTGGGCCAGACCGTGAATTCCTACAAGCACGGCAAGACCACGTTCTCCGAACTCTTAAAGGAAGTACTGGCCCTGCCGGGGCTGGCGCGGCTGCGCTTCATGAGCCCGCACCCGCTGTATTTCGACGAGGCCTTCACCGCGCTGCTGGCGGCCGAGCCCAGGCTGGCCCGCTATATACACCTGCCGGTGCAGAGCGGCTCCGACCGCGTGCTCAAGGCCATGCGGCGCGGCTATACCCGGGGGCAGTACCTGGACCTGATAGGCCGCCTGCGGGCGGCCGCGCCCGGCCTGTCCGTCTCCACCGATTTCATAGTGGGCTACCCGGGCGAGACCGGGGCGGATTTCGAGGATACGCTGGCGCTGGTGCGGGAAGGACGGTTCTCGCTGGCCTACTGTTTCAAGTATTCGCCGCGCACCGACAAGCCGGAAATGGCGGCCACTATCGGCGAGGCCGAAATGGAGGCCCGCCTGGAGAAAGTGCTGGCGGCGGTGAAGGAAAATTCGCGGCTTGTATTGAACGAAAGAATTGGTAAAATAGAGGAAGTTCTTTTCGAGACGCAAACATACGGCCGCGCCTCCGGCAATTTCGCCGTGAGAGTGAAGGCAGGCGGGGCGCCCGGCAGCACCGCGAAGGTACTGGTGACGGGCGCGGCCAAAAATACTTTGAACGGGAAACTACTATGACCAAAAAAAACAGCAAGGTTCTCAAGGAAAGACGCGAGCACGTGCGCCTGCCCATCCTGCACGGCATCCTCGAGCCCGTGGAGATAGAATTTTACGCCCAGGACGCGCACGGCAAGGCCGTGCCCCAGCCCGCCATCCTGGCCGACCTCAGCGCCGGCGGCATGCGCCTGATCACCTTCATGGCCCCGCCCCACACCAAAGAGCTCAACATCATGCTCAAGCTCAACGGCGTCAAGGAAATGCCGGTGACCGGCAAGATCTCTTGGGTCAAGGACAAGGGCGGCGTGTTCATGAACGGCATCTCTTTCTCCCATATCAGCCACGATGACCGCAAGCGCATCAACGAGATGGCCGAAGATTATACCGACTGCGACACCCGCTACGAGCTGAAACTGCCCGAAGTGTGCGTCGAAACCTGCCGCGCCCACGGCCTGTGCAACAAGCCGCAGAAGGACGAGCCGCTGTTCAAGAAGAAGTGACGGAGGCTGGCCGGACGAAAAGCTAGCAGGCGGTCGGTAGGCGAACCCTACTGGCCGCTTTCAATTTACCATGTCCCTGACACCGCTTAAACCGATAACCCTGATGGGGGCCAACGCCTCCGGCAAGACCGAGATAGCCCTGCAGCTGGCCCGCCAGCTGGGCGGCGAGATCATCTCGGCCGATTCCAAGCAGGTTTACAAACTGATGGAGGCCGGCACCGCCAAGCCCGCCGGCGCCTGGGCAGACTCGCCCGCAGGCCGCGCCTACCTGGTGGAAGGCATCCCCTACCATTTAGTGGACACGCTCGACCCGCGCTCCGCTTACGACGCGGGTACTTTCGTCAAAGAGGCCAAGCGACTGGTGCCCGAGATCTGGCAGCGGGGCAAGGTGCCCATCATGGCTGGGGGCACCGGTATGTACGTGCAGGCCTACTGGAACGGTCTGGACGACCTGCCGCCGGCCGACCCGGAGCTGCGCGCGCGCCTGGCCGCCGTAGCCGAGACCGACGGGCGCGCCGCCCTGCACGCACAACTGGCCGCCATGGACCCGGCCGCCGCGGAGAAGATCCCGGTCAACAATATACAGCGCGTGATGCGCGCCATAGAGATCACCCAGCTGGCCGGCAAGCCTGCCTCGCAGGTGTGGAGCGGCAGGTTCTTCACCTCGCTGCCGGCGCACGAGGGCAAGTTCGTTTTCCTGAAGTGGGCCAAGGAGCTGCTGGCCGAGCGCGTGAAGCTGCGCACGGTGACGCGCTTCGAGGAATGGGCGGCCGAGACCCGCGCGCTGCTGGCTGCGGGCTACGCCGACGACTGCCCCGGCCTCAAGACGCTGGGCTACCCGCAGATGCTGGATTACCTGGCCGGCCGGCTGAGCAAGCCCGAAGCTATAAAGCAGATCGTCTCGGCCTCCCTGGCCTACGCCAAGCGCCAGAACACCTGGTTCGCGCGCTACCGCAACGCGCAGCTCATAGAGCTCAAGAGTTTCACGGAATACGACCCCGCCGCCCTCGCGGAGAGGATAATAAATTCATGAAGACCATACTGATAGGGGCCGAGCTCAAGCACGGCCGGCCCAACCCCGGCGGCGGCACCTCCCTCGACGAACTCTGGCGCCTGGCCGAGACGGCCGGCCTGGAGCCGGTGCAGAAGATCCTGGTGCGCCTGCAGGCCTGGAACCCGGCCACGCTGGTGGGGTCGGGCAAGGTGGAGGAGCTCAAGGCGCTGGTGGCCGAGACCGGCGCCGGCGCGGTGATCTTCGACGAAGAACTGACCCCCGGCCAGGGCCGCAACCTGGAGAAGGCCCTGGGCGTGAAGGTGGCCGACCGGCCGCGGCTCATCATAGACATCTTCGCCATGCGCGCCCGCACGCGCGAGGGCAAGCTGCAAGCCCGGCTGGCCGGCTTCAACTACGCCCTGTCGCGCCTGGGCGGCAAGGGCGGCAGCATGGACCAGCAGCGCGGCATGATAGGCGGCCGCGGCTCCGGCGAGAAAAAGATGGAGTACGACAAGCGCGAGCTGCGCGTGAAGATCACCGAGCTGGAGCGCGAGATAGATTCCATCCGCCGCGAGCGCCACACCCAGCGGGCCCGGCGCGACTCGGTGCCGATGCCGCAGATCTCGGTGGTGGGCTACACCAACGCCGGCAAGAGCACGCTGCTCAACTGCCTCACCGCCAAGCCCGGCGCCGTCTACGCCGACGACAAACTGTTCGCCACCCTGGACCCCACCACCAAGCGCGTGCGCCTGCCCGCCGGCGGCTGGGCGCTGTTCACCGACACGGTGGGCTTCATCCAGAAGTTGCCGCACGACCTCATAGCCGCCTTCCGCGCCACGCTCGAGGAGATACGCTACAGCGACCTCATCCTGCACGTGCACGACCTGAGCTCGCCCGAGGCCAGGCAGCAGCACGACGCGGTAAAGGCCACGCTCGAAGAGCTGGGGATCAAGGATATACCGGTCATGCACGTTTTCAACAAGGCTGACGCGGTCAAGAACCCGGCCGTCTCGGCCTGGGCCCCCGACCGCCTGCGGCCCCTTTTCATCTCGGCCCTCACCGGGCAGGGGGTGGACAAGCTGCTGGCCGCCTGCGAGCGGGCCCTGGCCGCGCGCTGGGGCGAGTACGAACTCACCGTGCCGGTCGGCTCCAAAGGCCTGATCAAGGAGATCTACTCCTCCTGCATGGTGAAAGCCGCCGATTACGGCCAGGAGGGGGTGGCGCTCAAGTTCAAGGCCACCCCGGAGAACTACGCCAGGCTGCGCAAGAAGGCGGCCGCGGGCGGGGACTGACGCCGGGGGGGACGGCCGCTATCCTAAAACCCCTCGGTTTTATATAATCTTTTTATAATGAATCATATCCAAATAGGCCTGCTTTTCATCGCGAGCTATATCCTGGGCGGCATACCTACCGGCTACATCATCGGCCGCCTCAAGGGCATAGACATACGCCAGCACGGCTCCGGCAATCCCGGCACGGCCAACGTCTACCGCACGCTGGGCAAGGTGCCCGGCCTTATGACCTTCGCCGCGGACTTCCTCAAAGGCTTCGTGCCCACCCTGATAGCGGCGCAGTACTTCTTCGACCCGGCCAACTACGCGGACTTCAGCAAAGGCCACTGGTGGATACCGGTCACCGCCGGCGCGCTGGCCATAGCCGGCCATATCTGGACGCCTTTCCTGCGCTTCCACGGCGGCAAGGGCGTGGCCACGGCCGCCGGCGTCTTCATGGCGCTGATCCCCATCCCCACCGCGGGCGCTTTCGTGGTGTTCGCCATAGCGGTGGGCATCACCAGCCACATCTCGGTGGGTTCCATGGCCGCCTCGGTGGCGCTGCCGGTGCTCTGCTTCGCGCTGGCCAAGGATTATCAGCGGCCCTTCACGCTGCTGGCCCTGACGGTCTGCATACTGATCTTCTACACCCATATCGCCAACATCCGGCGCATCCTCAAGGGCGCCGAGCTCTCTTTCAAGCATAAGCGGGAAGGCGCCGGGAAAAATTAATGACACAAGAACCCAAAGACGTGGAAGTGCGCATCTATTCGATCGCCACCAGCATGACCGAATCGATCATCTTCCTCGACGAGACCGAGGGCAGCCGCATCCTGCCCATCTGGATAGGCCCGATGGAGGCCCAGGCCATCGCCATCCGCCTCTCCGGCTACCCGTCGCCGCGCCCCATGACGCACGACCTCATTTTCTCGATCATCAAGACGCTGGGGCTGACGGTGAAGAAAGTGGTGATCACCGACATCGTGGAGAACACCTATTACTCCAGCCTCCACCTCACAGACCCGGACGGCAAGAACCTGCGCCTGATCGACGCGCGGCCCTCCGACGCGGTGGCGCTGGCGGTGCGCTTCGGCTGCCCGGTGTATATCAACGAGAAAGTTTTCGGCAAGACGCAGGTCCTGAGCAAGCCCATCACCGAGGACGAGGTCACCAAGTTCAAACACGACCTCAAGAACCTCAAGCCTAACGACATCATCGGCCAGCTCCTCGGCGGCGGGCTGCAGGGCGGGGGCCCTAAAGAACAGGACGAAGAAGACGAGGAGCAGGAAGAGGGGGAAGAGGACGATGAACAGACTTGACCTGATAAGGGAACTGACCAAGCACCTGACCACCGAGCGCGACGCCAAGCTGGCGGTCTGCAAGACCTTCGAGATCATGGGCGAAGCCCTGCGCGACAACCGCAAGGTAGTGATCTCCAACTTCGGCACTTTCAAGGTGAAGGAGCGCATGCCGCGCCAGATGCGCAACCCAAAGACAAACCAGCGCGTAATGGTGGGACCGCGCAAGAGCATACGCTTTAAGCCGTCGAAGAAACTGACGATCGGGATGTAATGTCCGAAAAAACTTACCTGACCATGCGGGAAGTGTCCCGCCTGACGGACCTGCCGGAATACACCATACGCTACTGGGAGCAGAAATTCCGCCTGCTCCGGCCGCTGCGGCTGTCGAGCGGGCACCGCCGCTACACGCGCGCGGACGTGGACGCGCTGCGGCAGATCAAGGACCTGGTCTTCATAAAGGGCTATTCCCTCGACGGGGCGCGCAAGGCGCTGGCCGCGAAAAAGCGCCAGAAAAAGGCCGTCAAGGTCATGGCCGCCACGGTCCACGCCAAGGACGAACTGCTGGAGGAGATAAAGAAAGAACTGCGCCAGCTGATGGCCGAACTGTAGCCCGGCCCGCCGCGGGGCTCTCCCCGTCGTGCCCGCTTTTTGGTATAATAAATGCGTTGCTTTGGTTTGACGGACCCCACCGGGGCGTGGCTCAATGGTAGAGCGCTCGCTTGGGGTGCGAGAGACTCCGGGTTCAATTCCCGGCGCCCCGATGAGGTCCGTCAAACGGCAGCCCGCCGAAGTAAAACCAGCCCCTCGCGGCTGGTTTTTTTGTTGTAGAATATCCGTGTTGATCCCAGGGTAAGGAGATAAACAATGAAAAAGCTCGCAATCATTTCAGCACTGCTGCCGCTGGCCGCCGGCCTTTGCGGCGCCGCCGACAAAACGCCCGCCCCCGACGCCGTGGCCCGCGCCAACGGCATAGCCTTCAAATTCTACGCCGCCGAGGCCCAGAAGCCGGGCAACGTCTTCTTCTCGCCCTACAGCATGTACACGGCCTTCGCCATGGCCTACGAGGGCGCCGCCGGCAACACCGCCAAAGAGATAGCCTCGGTGTTCTCCTTCCCGGCCAAGACCAAGGACCTGCGCGCCGAGCTGGCCGCCATCAGGAAGGACCTGGACCGCGCCGCCAAGGACGCCGAGTTAGTGCAGGCCAACTCTTTCTGGGCGCAGAAGGACTTCAAGTTCCTGCCCGCCTACCTCAAGACGCTGCGCTCCGCCTACGGCGCCGACGCCATGCAGGCCGACTTCCTGACCAAGACCGAAGAAGCCCGGCGCAGCATCAACGCCTGGACCGACAACAAGACCAGGGGCAAGATACGGGAGCTCTTCCCGCAGGGCTCGCTGGACCAGCTCACCCGGCTGGTGCTCGTGAACGCCGTCTACTTCAAGGGCCGCTGGAAAGCGCCGTTCAAGAAGGAGATGACCTCGGAGGCAGATTTTACGCTGGACGGCGGCACCAGGACCAAGGTACACATGATGGCGGCCCCCGGCACGCGCGAGGCCGAATACGGCGAGAACGACGAGCTGCAGGCCGTGCGCCTGCCCTACGCCGGCGGCGGCCTGTCCATGCTGGTGCTGCTGCCCAAGGAGGGCCGCACCCTGGCCGACCTGCAGCGGAACTTCTCGCCGCAGAAACTGGAAGAAGTGCGCAAGGCGCTCTTTAACCAGAAGGTGAAGGTGTTCCTGCCCCGGTTCAAGTTCAGCTCCGGCTACAAGCTCAACGGCGCGCTGGCCGGCCTGGGCATGCCGGAGGCGTTCACGGACAAGGCCGATTTCTCGGGGATGGAGAAGGGTAAGCGGCTCTACATACAGACCGCTTTCCACAAGGCTTTCGTCGAAGTGAGCGAGGAGGGGACGGAAGCCGCGGCCGCCACCGGCGTGGCGATGGGCCTGAAATCCATGGTGATGGACTTCGCCGTGTTCCGCGCGGACCGGCCGTTCATGTTCTTCATCGAAGACCCCAAGAGCGGCCTGGTGCTGTTCATGGGCAGGATGGAGAATCCCGCCGCGCAGTAATTAACCGGCCTTGAAGCCGGCTTTTTCGACGGCCGCCCTCAGATCACTGGGGGCGGCCGTTTTTTCGTCGTACTCCACCACGGCCTCGCCGCGCTCCAGGCTGACGGCGGCCGACAGCACGCCGGGCACGCGCTTCAGGGCGTTCTCGGCGCCGGCGCGGCAGCCGTTGCAGGTCATACCGGATATTTTGATGGTTATCTTCATAAGTTGCCTCTCCTATATTATACACCACGCCCGGCCGCTTGACAAGAATGGTTCTTATCTGGTATCCTGTATCAGACAGGAATGATTCTAATATGAAAAAGACGCCCGCCAGACCTTCCGCCGCCTTCCGCATGACGCCGCAGCGCGCCGAGCTCCTGCGCGCGCTGGAGGGGAACAAGAGCCATCCCTCCGCCGAGCAGCTGCACCGCCGCCTGCGCAAAAAGTTCCCCGGCGTCTCTTTCGCCACCGTCTACAACACGCTGCAGTCGCTGCTGGACATCGGCGAACTGGCCGAGATACGCATAGACCGCTCCCGCGCCCGCTTCGATCCCTGCACGGACGGCCATGCCCACCTGATGTGCGCGGAGTGCGGCGCCATCGCGGACCTCTCCGTCAGCCGCCCGCCGGCCGTCTCGGGCGCGCCGCGCGGCTTCAAGGTGCTGCGCTGCAACATCGAATTTTACGGGGTATGCCCGGCCTGCGGCAAAAAGGCCGAAAACAAGGAGAAAACATTATGTCAGAAGAAAAAACGCAAGTGATCACCGTCGGAGAGAAAGTGGCGCCTTTCGAACTGGAGACGTTCGACCCGGCCGCCTGCAAGTTCGGCAGGTTCAGCCTGGCCGACGCGCTGAAGAAAGGGCGCTGGACCGTCCTGGTATTCTACCCGGCGGACTTCACCTTCGTCTGCCCCACCGAGCTGGCCGACCTGGCCGCGCATCACCGCGAACTGGAGAAGCTGGGCGCCGAGGTGCTCTCGGTGAGCACCGACACCAAGTTCACCCACATGGGCTGGCAGGCCCAGGAGCGGCTGCTCAAGGACGTGAAGTACCCTATGGCCGCCGACGCCCGCGGCCGCCTGGCGCAGGCCCTCGGCGCCTATGATTACAAGAGCGGCCTGGCCTACCGCGGCACCTTCGTCATCAATCCCGACGGCGTGCTGGCCGGCGCCGAGGTGAACCTCAACAACGTCGGCCGCGACATGGCCGAGCTGGTGCGCAAAATGAAGGCCTTCGAGCACACCTACAAGAACCCCGCCGAGGTCTGCCCCGCCAAGTGGAAGCCGGGCGAGAAAACGCTGAAGCCCTCGGAGAAGCTGGTGGGCAAGGTGGGCGAGGAACTGAAATAGCTTTCCGCCCTTCGGGGCGGAGAACGGCAGTGACAGAGAGACAGCGCCCCGGCGTCTTCGGATGCCGGGGCGTTCATTTGGGCCGCCCGGCCGACAAAAAAGGGGGCAGCCCTCCCGCCTTTGGTATAATCAATTCATGGAAACGGCGGGGCAGACCTATCCTTTGAAAGTGGCGCTCATCTACGGCGCCAGGCCCTCGGGCCACTACGCCGCCGCGCGCGCCATCGCCGAATTCCTGCCGCCCAGCATCATCGAACCGGTCTTCATAGACCTCTCAGAGGTCTACCCGGACTTCGGGCCCTTCGTGGCCAGGACCTACCTGCAGGTGCTGCACAAGACACCGGCGCTGTGGAACTACGTCTACGACAACGACTTCGTGGCCTTCGCGGCCAGCGCGCTGCGCGAGACCGTGCTGCCGTTCTCGTCGCAGAAGCTGGCCGACCTGCTGATCAAAAAAGGCGTGAAAGCCGCCATCTCCACGCAGGCCCTCTCCTCGCTGCTCATCACCAAGAACCGCCGCCTGGCCAAAGTGCCGCTCTTCTCCGTTCTCACCGATTTCTGCGCCCACACCTACTGGCCGCCCAAGGGCGTAAAAGCCTATTTCGTTCCCGAGAAGGGCGCGGCCGCCGAACTGCGGGCCAAGGGCGCGCCGCACGAGCGGATACATCTTACCGGCATCCCGGTGCGCAAGGAGTTCACCGGCGAGCAGCCCGACAAGGCCGCCGCGCGCCGGGCGCTGGGCCTGCTGCCCGGCCACTTCACCGTGCTGATAACCGGCGGCAGCCGCGGCCTCGGCGACCTGCTGCAGGCGGCGGTAGCGCTCAAGCCGCTGCTCGGCCGCGTGCAGGCGGTGGTGCTCTGCGGCAACAACCGCCGGCTCTCGCGCCAGGCGGAGCGGGCCGCGGCGGAGTTGAAGGGCGTACGCTTCGTGAATTTCACCGACTCGCCGGCAGACTACTACCGCGCGGCGGACCTGGTGGTGGGCAAGCCCGGCGGCGTGACGCTGGCCGAGACCATGGCCATGTCCCGCCCGTTCATCATTTACGCCCCGCTGCCCGGGCAGGAGGCGCGCAACACGGCCTTCCTCTGCCGCCACAAGCTGGCGGAAGCGGCCGGCTCGCCCGCAGAACTGGAGCCGCTGGTCAGGAAATATCTGCACAACCCGCACCTGCTGGCGCACGCCTCGCGCGCGCTGGCCGAGCACGCCCGCCCGCACGCCGCGCGCGACATAGCCGGCGCGGTGATCAAGGCGCTCACCGGCGGCAACGGTGGACTTTGAGGGCCTTTTTTAGTATCATATCCACGTAGAAAAACCCGGAGCTTTGTTTTATCGGGGCGTGGCTCAGCTGGCTAGAGCGCTCGCTTCGGGTGCGAGAGACCGTGAGTTCAAATCTCACCGCCCCGATCCTTTTTAAGCAGCCGCAGAAAAGACGGCCCGCCCGCGTGGCGGGCCTCTTTTTTTGCCCGCCGGTTGCCTTGTCAATACCCTTGCCTTTTAGTATTATTTACTTGTTCTATAATTATGCGTCTAACCTTCAGGATTTTCGGCAGCGTGCAGGGCGTGGGCTACCGCTGGTTCGTCAAAGAAGCGGCGGCCCGCTGCGGCGTCACTGGCTGGGTGCGCAACACCAGCGACGGCGCGGTGGAGGGGGAGGCGCAGGGCGGCGTGCCGGAGCTGGACGGCTTCCTTAAGGACATCAAGACCGGGCACCCCTGGGCGCGCGTGGAGCGCACCGAGACGCAGGAGATGCTGGACCAGGAAACGGCGGATAAAGATTTTTACATCAAACCTACGGTTTAAAAGAGGGCACATGGTTGAAGAAAAAGACGAACAGGAAAAAGAAGAGACCTCCGAGGAAGCGCCCAAAGAAGCGGCCGCCTCCGCGAAGCCCAAGGAAAAGCTGAGCGAGATAAACATCGACTCGACCAACCAGTACATCCGCAAGATCAGCCAGATCGACCACAAGATCTCGCGCGAGGAAAGCCACGAGCTGTGGAAGCGCGTGAAGCGCGGCGACCGCCGCGCCAAAGAGCGCATCATGGAGCTGAACCTCAAGCTGGTCATCCCGATCGCCAAGCGCTTCCTGTACCAGGGCGCCGACCTGATGGACCTGGTGGAAGAGGGCAACCTGGGCCTGCTGCACGCCATCGACAAGTTCGAGCCCAGCAAGGGCTACCGCTTCTCCACCTACGCCTCCTACTGGGTGGAGCAGTACGTGCGCCGCTCGGTGGAAGAAAATTCCAAGACCATCCGCATCCCGCCGCACGCGTGGACCGCGCTGCGCAAGTGGCTCAAGCAGTGGGACGCCATGCACGGCAAGCTGGGCCGCGATCCGACGATGGCCGAGATGGCCAAGCACATGCACTGGAACGCCAACCAGGTGCGCACCGCCCTCAACGCCAGCGAGATCGTCACGGGCCTGTCCTCCATAGAGACGCCGCTCTCCTCCGGGGACGGCATGGACGACACCGTGGGCGACACGCTCAAGGATTCCGCCTCCTCCACGCCCGACAACCTGATCTCCATCCTGCGCCTGCACGACGAGCTCAGGGACGCGCTGGTGGAGATAGGCGAGCGCGAGCGCATGATAGTGGAATACCGCTACGGCCTCACCGGCCAGACCCCGATGACCCTCAACGACATCGGCAAGAAGCTCGGCCTCAGCCGCGAGCGCGTGCGCCAGATAGAAGAGCGCGCGCTGCTGCGCCTGCGCCGCGTGGCCGCCAAGATGGGTCTCATAGAACTCGGCCGCAGGCCGGACCACACCAACCTGCAGCCCGGCTGGCAGGCGCCCAAGGTGAAGACCGATATCCTGGGCGACACCATCCCGACCAAACCCTACGAGCCGCGCAAGCCGCAGAAAGGGAAGAAATAACTGGGGAGACTTATGTCCGCTACCGCCGAAGCCCTGAGCACTAAACTGAAGAGCATCATCCGCGACGTTCCGGATTTCCCGAAGCCCGGGATAATCTTCAAGGACATCACCCCGCTGCTGGCCGACCACGCCGCCTTCACAGAGCTGGTGCAGGCTTTCGCCGACGCCTACCGCGGCGCCGGCATCACCAAGGTACTGGGCATAGAGGCCCGCGGCTTCCTGCTGGCGGCGCCCATAGCCATGGCGCTGGGCGCCGGCATAGTACCGGTGCGCAAGAAGGGCAAGCTGCCCTACAAGACCGTGGCGGCGTCGTACGCGCTGGAATACGGCACGGACACGCTGGAGATGCACGCCGACGCCGTTAAGCCCGGCGAGAAGGTGCTGGTGGTGGACGACGTGCTGGCCACCGGCGGCACCGCGGCCGCGGTGTGCGAGCTGGTGGAAAAGCTCGGCGGCCGGGTGGCCGGCGTAGCCATGCTCATAGAACTGGAGTTCCTCAACGGGCGCAGCAAGCTCGCTGGCCGCGACATCCATTCTTTGATAAAATATTAGTTCGCTGCCCTCTTAGTTCAACGGATAGAACGGGAGTTTCCTAAACTCTAAATAGAGGTTCGATTCCTCTAGAGGGCACTCAGATTTCAGTTAAGGAGACTTATGCCCGATACAACCTGGATAGCCGGCGGTAAAGTAGAGACCACCGGTCCTTCGCGCTACGACCTGGCCCTGCACTGGATCAAGAAGAACCGCGAGACCTTCATCGGTTCGCTGGTGATCCTGGTGGCCGCCGTGATCTTCGCGGTCTACTTCTTCACCCATTACCGCGGCCTGCGCGACACCGCCTGGAAGACCCTCTTCATGGCCCAGCAGATAGGCTACGGCGGTAACATAGCCCAGGCCCAGCAGCAGCTCGACACCATAGAGAAGTCCTACGGCAGCACCACGGCCGCCCCTTACGCCACGCTGACCAAGGGCGACATCCTTTACGCGCAGGAGAAGTTCAAGGAGGCCGAAGCCGAATACGCCAAGGTGCTCACCAACAAGGACCTCGGCCCCTTCGCCGCCTACAACGTGGGCAAGTGCAAGGAAGCCGCCGGCGACCTGCCCGGCGCGCAGGTGCAGTATTCCGACTTCCTGGCCAAGTACCCCGACCACTTCGTGGCCCCCGAAGCCCACGCCTCGCTGGCCCGCCTGCAGGAAATGACCGGCGCGGCCGACCTGGCCAAGGCGACCTACGAGAAGATAGCGCTGCTCTACCCCGAAACCACCTGGGCCATGATGGCCAGGGCCAAGGCAACGCCCGCCAAAAAGTAAGCCCCAAGGCGAGCCAAAAAGCCCGGCAATAGCCGGGCTTTTTTATTGCCCCCTATCAGGAGATTAATTGATATATGTCAGTATTCTGACATATGTGACATAAGCAGCCTTATTATAATAATATAGATATTGACAGCCTTTTGGGATTTTTGGGATAATTACATTGCTCTGTTAGGAGGCCCTTTCAATAGCAGTTCGAGAGGGGATCGCCAACCCGGGGAAGGGGGAAGCGGAGCGCCAAATCTAAAGGCGTTTCTCCTGCAAGGCCGTAGGCCCCGCGAGGGGCAGGCCCTAACCGCGGATTCAACCCCGCGGGAAGAGTGCAGTAACCCGCCCGCAAGGGCAGGTAACTAAGCCCCGGTAACGGGCTTACGACAAAACAGGAGGAGTAATTAATGAAAAAAGTAATAGGAATGCTTGCGCTGGTCGCGCTTGTTGGCAACATTGCCAACGCCGAACTGCTCAAGAACTTCAAGTACGATGGTAAGATAGAGGTCAATGCCTACAATCAGAACAACGCGGACTTCAACAAGGACCTGAACGACAAGTCAGGTGCTGTTGACACCCGCTTAATGCTGAACGCCGGCTTCGACCTCAATGAGGATGTGGACGCCGTGGTGACTGCCGTCAAGAACAACAGGAAGTACGGCCAGGCAGCTGAGACCGCCACCAGCGACAACGTCGCCACGACTACGGGCATACTGGACGTAGTGACCTTCGAGCAGGCCTACCTGAACCTGAAAGGCGTTCTGGGCTTGGACCACAAGCTGGGCCGCCAGTTCTACGGCGAAGCCGGCGACATGGTTGTGTACTACGGCCCCCAGATGTGGCCTTACACCTCCCCCATGGCCGTCACCGCGATAGACGGCTGGACGGGCTGGCATAAGCTCACCGGCCTGGGCCGCGACTGGGACATGCATGCCATCATTGCCAAGGAAGTTAGGGGCAACGGCAATACCGACATCAACCTGTCCGGGTTCAATGCCAAGACCTCGGTCGCTGACGTCAACCTGAACGGTTATGTCTACCAGAAAAACGACAACAACACCAGCGCCGGTAACAACGATTACCTGACCCTGGTCGGTATTCGCGCCAAGTACGAGATCCCTCAGGTGAAGAACCTGGTCGTGGCCGCCGAGTACGACATGAACATGGGTAAAAACACCAATGCTGCCGACAAGCATGAGGGTTTTGCCTATAAACTTAATGCTGACTACTCCATGGACCTGGCCGGCAAACTGGCCTTCTCCGGAGAGTACGTGCACCAGACCGGCGACGATGATGCTGCTGACTCCAAGGACGAGGCTTACCAGGACATCAACAGCGACTATCGCCCCGGCATAATCATGGGCGGTGGCTTTGCCACCGGCGCCGCCTTCGGCGCTAACGACGGCGTTACCACCTATAACCTGGGCGCGATGTGGACCCCGGCCAAGATGGAAAAACTGACCCTCGCCGCGAAGTATTACAACTTCTCGGCCGACAATAAGAACACCTTCGCTGGTGATGAGCATGTTGGCAACGAGCTCGACCTGTGCGCCAAGTGGCAGCACTCCGAGAACGTTGCTGTGAAGGGCTACTACGCGATGTTCATGCCCGAGAAGGACAACTTCGCGAACGACGACTCCCAGACGATGATGGGCGCCGCCTTCATGGTGAAGTTCTAATAACCTAACCGGTTAACAGATAAAAAGCCCCGGGGCCCCGCCCCGGGGTTTTTATTTGCCCTGGCGAGGCTTCGCCTCGATAGGGCCCGATTCGCGGGGCGCCGCGTTAAAGGTATCCTCGTCTTTTTTTGTTATAATTAAAACCGCATGAAACGCCCCGTATTCCTGACGGCCTCCGCCCTTTGCGCGCTGCTCTCGGCCGCCGCCCACGCCACCAAGCTGGACCTGAGCTCCAACGTGGAGATCCGCGCCGCCAACTACCAGAACCTGGTGTACGGCGACGGCCGCAACTCCCAGTCCCTTTTCTCCGAGAACGCCACGCTGGGCTTCGTCATCAAGAATATCAAGCTGGAAAAGACCCAGAACTCCAGCATGGACGTCGGTATAGTGCTGCAGAGCATAGGCAACGGCGCCTCCACCAACACCCTCACCTCGCCGCAGTTCAGGGACGCGGCCGCCCGCCTGCCCAACGCCGACGGCACCCCGTACGTGCGCAACGCCTACGTTAAGATCTACAAGTTCATGCGGCCCAACATCACCGCCACCTTCGGCCGGCAGGATTACCGGCTGGGCCAGGCCATCACCCTCTCCGGCGGCGACCTGGGCCTGCCCGGCGGCCTGCTCGAGGTGGAGAACGTGTACCGCCGCATCAAGGCCGACCTCTTCGCCTTCCGCCCTTTCAAGACCGACCGCTACTACAGCGTGCTGGGCGGTTCGCTCTATTATCCGGCGGCCGAGGGCCTGTGGCAGGTCTACCATTTCTGGGAGAAGGACGGCGGGGCCGGGCAGGATATACTCTTCAACACGACCGGCAAGACCAAGAAGTTCACCGGCTTGCGCTACTTCCTCAGCCAGAGCCAGCTCTCTTTCGACGGCGAGGCCGTGGTACAGCGCGGCGAGGCAGACCTGGCCGGGGGGGGCACCGGCAAGTACGAGGCCCACGCCTTCATGCTCAAGGGCGCCTGGAAGCAGAGCGTCCCCTTCTTCGGCCAGTCCCACCTGCGCCTGGGCTACGGCCGCTCTTCGGGCAACCCCGGCACGGACTCCTCTACCGATAAGGCCTTCTTCCCCACCTTCGGCAGCAAGAACAGCGGCCTCGAGCGCCGCGGCTACGGCGCCATAGCCGGGGCCACCATCTACGACATGATCAAGACCTCCGACACGCTCAACGGCCTGCCCAACGGCGTCTCGGGCCTGAACGTGATCAATATCGGCGCCGACCTGCCGTACAAGAAGCTCACCATCTCGGCCGACCTCTACAAGTTCCGCGCCTCCAAGAACGCCAACGACGGCTCGCTGCAGATAGCCAGCGAGTGGGACCTCAAGGCCACGTACCCGATGGGGGACAATCTCAATTTAAACGCCGTCTACGCCGTTTTTACGCCGCTTGGCCTGTACCCCTCGGGCAGCCAGGCAAAACTCATCTACGGCGCCATTTCAGCCAAATTCTGACCTTCCCAGTTCCAGCCTCGTTAATTTTTACCGCAGAGAACCGGCCCCGGCCGGTTTTTTTGCGCCCGGCAACGGAGCTGCCGCCAGCGCCCAAGCCCCAGAAGTCCGGCCGCTTGCCGGTGGGGGGAGAGGGGAATGGCGGCAACGAAAGGGGGGAACCGCCCCCTCCCCTTTCCCCCTGCAGCCGGCCGGCACCCGCCTGTGGGATCCGCGCCCCCCTGACGAACCGCCCACCGCTGACAGGCGAACACCTGTCTCCGCCCATCCAGGAGAGCTTTAACCAATAGCCGGTAAGCTCCCCAAAAGCCCTATAATAGCCCCAAAACAGGCATAAAACGGCCCGATTTTCTCCTATGAAGAGCCCAAAAAACGGCCCAAAAACGCCCTATAAGCGTTCCCGGGGTATTCCGGCCTGCCCGGCCCCGTCCGCCCGGCCCCGGGCGCCCAGGAGTTACCAACAAGTTATCAACAGGTGTTGACATATGTCCGCCATATGATAGCCATATATTGACATATGCGCATTTATACGCTATACTTATGACATATAGAGCAGAACAGACCACGGAACCGCCAAATAACAGCCGCCGAGAGGCAATATATGAATTACAAGCTCAGGATCAAGCACCCGTCAGGGGCAGAATTCGAGGCCGAAGGCCCGGCAGAGTTCATTTTGACCGAAAAAGAAGGCTTCCTTAAGGGCATACAAGGCTCCGGAGCGCCCCAGGAACAGTCAAAAAACACCACTAAAGCCATGGAGGATCCGGACTGGACAGCCCTGACGGAGACCAGAAATGACCTTCTAACCCTGAAAAACAAGCATTTAGGCCTCAAATCAGGAGAGGCGGCCCTGCTATTATTGGCCGCGGAGAGCAACTTAAAAGGCAGCCGGGAACTGGGCGCCCTGGCCCTGTCCAAGGCAGTAAAAGCCTCGGGTTATGCCCCGGACAGACTGGACCGCATACTCACCAAGGCCATAAAAGAAGGCTTGATCAAGGCCTCCGGCACCAAGCGAAACAGGGCCTATCACATAACCGATAAGGGCCTGGAAGCGGCCTGGCTGGAAGCCCGCAAGCTGCAAAAGTAGGCCGCGAGCCGCACACCAGCACCCGAACAGGCCAAAGCAGCCAACCAAAGCAACCCGCCAGCCAAAAGCAACCCGCCAGCCAAAGCCGCAGCCAACCAGCGCAAAAGCAGCCGAAATAGCCCCAAAACACCAGGAGAACAAGGCCTCCCCCCTGGCTTATCCATAACTTACGATAAGATATATTATGTCAACTTATATATCCCCTTGAGAATAGCGCCCACCCCAACAATCTGAATGAGCATTTATCAATTAGTGCTTGTTTTATAAGACTTATTTTACATATTCCAATATCGTTTATAGCATTTTATTAATAGCAGCTTTTTTCCCGCCTGGCAAACACTGGCGGCCATTTTTAAAATTTTCAAAATTCAAAAATTTTGCCAAATTTTCGAGAACGCGAAACCGCGAAGATCCAAATTTGGCAAATTCCGGGGCAGGCCGGGAATACCATCAGGAGCTCAAAAATGCGCCTGCGCAAAAGTTAGAAAAGTTGCCAACTTTTCAAAAACCCCGAAGCGCCCCCAGGGCCCGGTAATCACAAAGGGCCTGGCCACCCCCCAAAAGGGGCTATAAATGGCCTTCAGGTCCAAATACCATGAAGATACACCCCCCTCACAGGCAGCCAAATAGCCAAAAATCAGGCTGATTTTAAGGAATTATATATACCATGAAGAGGGGAAGGGGGCAGGAAGCGGCAAAATCTGTCAAAAACCAGGCGCCGTAAAAATACCATCAAGAGCTTTTAAGGCCGAAAAAGGCCGGAAGAGGGCCCCTGGCGGAAGGCAGGAGAATACCACGAGGGAGATCCGGGGCAGCGGCAAGAGGCAGAAATAACACGGCGGGTTTCCAAGGCCCGGCTCTATGGTGGAGAATACCAGGAAAAGAACCAGGCAAACAGCCGGAATTTCGGGAAAAACAAGGCAATGAGAGCCAAATTGACAAAAAAATAGCCCCTGGAAAGGGGCGGCAGGGACAAAACACCTAAGAACAGGTCTTTTAGCGGGAATCCCGGTAAGTAACGAGTATGGCGGGGATGATCAGCAGGTAACCGGCCAGCAGGCAGGCGGGCGAGACGATGGCCCAGGTGTTTCTCCCCCCCGGATCCGCCTTGTGAAGCAGGGCATAGCCGGAAATTATAAGAAAGAAGGCCGAAATCCACAGCCAGCGGCTCTTGCCGCGCCTCTCCCCCTCCCCGTCAGCCGAAAAAGCCGCCGCGCCGGCCTCCTGTGGCTTTACAGGCGGCTCAGCGCGGTGTTTGCGTGCGGTTTTCTTTGCCATCCGGAGGCCTGGCGGGCCCGCGCCCGCCGGAGAAGGGTAAATTACTTCGCGGCCGGCTTCAGGCGGGCCAGCAGGCGCTGGCGGGTATATTCCAGCATACCCGCGTCGGCCGATTTGGGATCCGCGGCCAGCATCTCCTCTACGAGCTGCAGGCTGCGGGAGTCGCCCACCGAGCCCAGCACGGTAAGCGACTGGCTCCTGAGGCTAAGCTCGGGGGCCCTGAGGAACTCGTAGGCCGTGAGCAGCCCGTCGTTCCTGCCCATTTTGGAGAGCGCCAGCGCCGCCTCCACGCGCACTTCGGGCTGCTGTTCCTTGTCCAGCAGCTTTACCAGCTCCGGCGCGCCCGCCTCATAAGGGATATTGCCTACGGCCTTTATGGCCTCTATCTTCACGAAGCGATCCTCGTCGGACATGGCGGCGACCAGGGCGGCGCCTGACTTGACGGCCTTAAGCTGCCCCAGCGCGGCTATGGCGCCGCGGCGCATATTCATATCCTTGGAGGAAAGCAGGCCGGCTATCTGCTCCTCCGCGGGAGCGTACTTCAGCACTGAAAGTGTATGGAGGGCGGAGTAGGCCACCGAAGGCTCGGGGTCTTTCAGCGCCTTGGCAAGGGCCGGCCCGGCCGACTGGTCCATTATGTAGGACAGCGAGATGGCGGCCTGCTGGCGCACAGCCTGATCCTTGTCCTCTAGCAGCATTTTGGAAAGCGCCGGGGACGCGGGGCGCCAGGTCAGCAGGCCCAGGGCGTCGGCGGCGGCCTGGCGCACGGCCGGGGACTCGTCGGCGAGGGCCGCCATCAGCGCCGGGGCGCCTTTAGGGTTGCGGCTCTGGCCTATCATGTCCGCGCCCTGGCGGCGCTCGGCGGCGTCCGCGGATTTAAGCTTGGCGGCCGCGGCGTCTAAAGGGTCCCGCTGGGGGGCCGGCTGCGCGGCGGGCTGGGCGGGCTGGGCCGCCGGCTTGGCCGCGGGTTTGGCGGCGGCTTTGGCGACCGGCTTCTTGGCCGCCGGCTTGGGGGCCGGAGCCTGCGCGCCGAGCGTCAGGGCCTGCGCGAAGACAAAAGCAACCAATAGGGATACCGTTTTCATGTTCTTCATACCTCTGAATTTTAGCATAAAAATCTGGCCGTCCGGCCCGCCTCAGAACAGCGGGCCCAGGTAGAAATAAAAGATCCTGCCGCCGTCGGAAGTGCGCACGGCGTAGTCGAAACTCAGCACCAGTTGGAAGGCCTGCAGCACGAAGGTGTGCACATTAACGCCCGCGCCCACGGAAGTCTCGGGCCCCGAGGCCCCGGCGCGGCCGAACTCCCGCCCCGCGTCCCAGCCGTAGGCGGTGTCGGCGAACAGCTTGCCGTAGATCCCCTTGAAGTAAAAATCCGGGAACATATACCACATGTAATAATTCATGTCCTTGACCAGCGGCACGCGCAGCTCGGCGTTGTTCATGATAACTCCGGGCTTCTCGTAGCGGTCGGCGGTGGAGGAGAAGCCGCGTATCCCCCCCAGCCCGCCGAAGCCGAAAGAGCGCCGGTCGCGGCCCACGCTGCGGCCCGCCAGGAAGCGGTTGACGAAGGCCGCGCGCTTGGAGAGCGGGAAATATTTCAGATATTGCAGCAGGAAGACGTCGTACTTCAGGTTGCCGCCGTACCGCTCCACCGCGGTAAGCCAGGAGAGTTCGGTGCGCGAGCCGCGCACGGCCGTCAGGTACAGCCCGTCGACGGTGTCGCGGATGTAGGAGGTCTGCAGGGAGCGCGTGCGCAGGCGCTCGGTAAAGTCCACGTCGGTATAGACGTTGCGCTCGTTCTTGGAGACGAGGAAGGCTTCCAGGCGGTTGTAGCGGTCGAAGGGCCAGGCCGTGCCGGCGGCGTGCCGCACGTAGTCCCGGTCGTATTCGAAATCGTCGGCGGTGGACGCCCCGTCGTAGCTGAGCAGCGTGGTCTGCAGGAACAGCGGCATGCGCCAGCGCGCGTAGGAATAGCTGGTCTGCAGGCTCAGATAATCGGCCCCGGAATTGTAGTTGAGGAACATGCCCAGGTTATGGCGGCCCAGCATGTCGGAGGCCTGCCAGTAGTTCATCCAGAACAGGCCGCCCGGAGAGGAGAACAGGAAAGCCGGGAAGAACAGGTCCGTGGAGGCCTTGAAGCGGTAAGGCAGGAAAGCGCCGGTGGAGGGCGCCACCGCGAAAGGTTCCCCCTCCGCCGGGGCAGGGGCCGCGGCTTCGTAAAGGAACTGCTCCGGCGCGCCGGCGTAGACGTCCATGCCGCCGCGCCTGAAGGCCGAGAAATACACCTTGCCGCCCGCCACCGCCGGCGTGAAGATGCCGCCCATGGTACGCGTCAGCCGGCGGACTTCGCCGGAATTCTCGCGCCGGTAAAGTTCGAAGTCGTAGCCGGCGTCCGAGACGAAGTAGACGCCGGAGCCGTCGGCCGCGAAGACCGGGTCGTAGACGCTGCCGCCGGGAAAACGGACCTCCGCCGGGGCCGAGCCGGGCCGCAGCAGGCACAGGGCGCGCACGGGGCCGCTGGAGCCGTCCACTTCGCAGGAATAGGCCAGCGAACCGCCGTCGGGAGAATAGACCGGCGAGGCCTCGTCCTGGGCGCTCGCGGTCAGGCGCGCGGCCCCGGCCAGCGGGATCACTCCGCCGGCGGCGATGGCTTCCGCGGGCAGCTCGTAGATGTCGTTGTAGCCGCCCTGCATGCCGATAAAGGCCACTTTTTTCCCGTCCGGGGAGAAGGCGGGCTGGCGCGCCTCCGTGAGGCCCTCCACGCGGGCGCGCGCCACTTTCCCGGCGCGTTCGTCGTAGAGGAACAGGTATTCGCGGTGGTTCTTCTGGCCGGAGAAGGCCAGGTATCTGCCGTCCGGAGACCAGGCCAGCGAGCGCAGCGGCTTGGTAAAGCGCCCGTACGGGATATTCTCGGCGCCGGCGGCCAGGCCGGTCAGCTTTTTCTCCCGGCCGGTGGCCAGGTCCCTTACCCGTACTTCGGCCGGATGCCCGTCGCGCGTGGACAGGAAGGCCAGCTTTTTACCGTCGGGCGACACGGCCGGGCTGACGTTGAATTCCGGGATATTATCGCCGCCGCGGGTCTGGCGCTCGCCGTAATGGTCCGGCTCCTGCAGGCGCTCCTCTTTGACCTCGGCGAAGTACTTCAGCTCCAGGTATTCGGCGAATTTTTTCTCAAAGGTCTGCAGGTCCGCCCCTATCAGCGGGCTCAGCACGGTGCCGGCCTCGTAGCGCGTGCGGAACAGCTCCAGCATGCGGCGGGGCTTGTCCGCGCCGTACTGGTCGGAGAGGAAGCGCATGGCGTGGCCGCCGGTCTTGTAGGCCAGCGTGGTCTGGTGCGGCTTGAGGTGCGCGAACTGGTTGAGCCGCGAGAGCGGGATCAGGCCGCCGGACAGCACCGCGTCGCGCACGTAGAGCTTCTCGACGGCGTAATCGCTCAGGCCGGTCTGCTGCTCCGCGATGCCCTCCATCATCCACAGCGGGTAGATGTAGGTTTTCAGGATGCGGGCGCTTTTCCAGAAGCCGTCTATGAGGATGCTGAACTGCGCCTCGTGGGCGAACTCGTGCTCGATGACGTCCTTCAGCCAGCCCTTGGAGCCGTCGGCCCAGACCATGAAGCGGTCCTTGTAGGGTTCGGTGAGCCCGCCCACGCCGTCGCCGACGTCGGCGATGCCGGACTGCTGCATGTCGTTGATGCTGCCGTAGAGGAAAAAGGGTATGCGCTTGTTCAGCGCGGGGTTGAGTTCGGCGGCTTCGCGGCGGTAGGCGTCTTCCAGCACGCCGGAGGCGTAGGTTACCCAGGGCTCGGACCCGTCGTAGTAGTGGATGTCGAAATGCTCGGTGGAATAGATCCGCCAGTCGAAATCCCGGATAATGACCTTGTTGGGCTCCAGGGCGGCGCTCGGCGCGGAGGCGGCCGCCAGCAGGAGGGCGGCGGCCAGGGGTTTCAGTCTCTCGTAAATTCGCATCGGCCAGTAGCCCCCGGGCGGGTCACTTCTTCTTCCTGGCCGCGGCCGCGGCGGCTTTCCGGGCGGCCTTGGCGGCGGCGGCGCGGGCCTTCTCTATCTTCGCCAGCAGGCGCTTGCCCTCTTCGTGCTCGGGAGAGATCTTCACCAGCTCCTGCAGCCAGGCGTAGGCGGCGTCTTCGTCCTTGCCGCGGTAGGCGCTGTCCGCCGTCATCCAGAAAAGCGCGGGCTGATCGGAGAAAGAGCCGGAAGCCGGGGCGGCCCCGGCGGCGCGCAGCAGCGGCGGCAGCGCGCCGGCGTAGTTTCTGGACTCGTAGCTGATCCGGCCCTCGGCGTAGTCCGCCAGGAAGGCGCCGGAGGCGCCGAGGCCGCGCAGCCGGGAGAGGACGGCGGCATAGTCGCGGCCCTCCTTCCAGAGGGCCAGCGCCAGGTTCTCCAGCAGCACGGGATCCTCGCTGCCGTCGCGCAGCAGGGCCTCGTATTCGCGCACCGCCCCGGCGTGATCGCCGGAGGAATAATACAGTTTGGCCAGCAGCATGCGGACCTCTTCGTCCTTGGGGAAATTATTAAGGAAGCGGCGGTACTCCTGCGCCGCGAACTCGTAGAGCCCCACGCCCTGGTACATCACGCCCAGGTAATAGAAGGACCTGGCGTCGGCGAGGCCCAGCGCGCGGGCGCGCTCCAGGTCGGCTATTCCCTCCACGTAGCGCTGCGTCCCGAGCTGGAACTTGAGCCGGCCGCTCTCGGAGAGGGCCTTTATATCATCGGGATTTTCACGCAGCCGGACCGCGAGCTCTTCCAGGCGGCGCTCGGCCCGGGCCGACTGCATGAAGTCGCCGGGGGTCCGGGGAAACTCCGGCAGCGGGCCGGAACCGCGAGCCATGAAAATGTAGAGCGCCGCCAGCACTATAACCAACAGCATGCCGAGCGGCGCTCCGTAGGAGTGTAACAGTTTGCCGAGAGCGTCCTTTAGTTCGCGGCGCTTCTCATAACTCACCTTCGTCCTCCGCGTTCTCCAGGAGGATCTGGCCGAGGGTGAGGGAGGGCGAACCCTTGAGGTACTGCGCCATGCGCTTGCGGTCTTCCACTTCTTCGGCGCGCTTGACGGAGAGGTTGAGGCGGAAATTGTCGTAGTTGATGCCGACCACCACCACGTTGAGCTCGGCCCCTTCCTTGGGGGCGCCCTCGGCGCCGTAATCCTCGGGGCGGATGAAGCCCTCGGCCTGCTCGCCGACCTGCACCACGGCGCCCTCGGCGGCCACCGAGACCACCTTGGCCTTTACGCGGGCGAAGCGGGCGAAGCGCCGCTTGAGCATGTCCACCGGGTTGGGCAGCAGCTGCTTGATGCCGAAAGCGAGTTTCTCCCCGTCCTTGTCCACGGCGAGGATCTTGCACTTCACGCGCTGGCCGCGCTTGTAGCCCTTCAGGGCCTCCTGCGGGTTCTTCCAGGCCAGGTCCTCGAGGCTCACCGAGCCCTCTATGCCCTGGAAGCGCACCAGCAGCGCGTCCTCTGCCACCTTGGCCACGACGCCGCGCACGATGCGGCCCGGGGCCACCTCGGCCAGCACCTGGCCGCGGCGCACCTTCTCGTCCTCCTCCAGCACCTGCCGGCGGGAGACGACGACCTTGCGGTCCTTCTCGTTGAAATCGGTGATGTAGAACTTTATCTTGGCGTTCGGCGGCAGGTAATGCTTGTGGGCGCCGCCCAGCTCGGACAGGGACAGCGGCATGAAGGCGCGCATCCCGGAGATGTCCACGATGTAGCCGCCCTTCACGATCTCGGTGACCTTGCCCTTCACGCGCTCCTTGGCCTCGAAGAGCTTCTTGGCCAGCTCCCAGGCGGCGCGCTCGCGGGCGCGGCGGTGGGACAGCATCGTGTAGCGGCCTTCGCCGCCCTTCTTCTCGAGCACGGCCTGCACTTCGTCGCCGGCTACCGGCGCCTTCTCGTCCTGGAAATCGGCCAGCGGGATCGCGCCCTCTTTCTTCTCGCCTATGTCGACGAGCACCAGGTCCTCGGTGACCTGGACCACTTTCACGGAAACCACGCCGCGGGACTGGACCTTTTCGGCGACCTGCTCTTCCGCCTTCAGCAGGTCCGCCATCGAGAGTTCTTCGTCGTGCCCCTGCTCCGGACCTTTCTTCGTATTCTCCTGCTCCGCGGGGTTGGGGGTCTGGTTGGTTTCCATGGGGGTTACTGCTCCTCTGTTAATGAAAAGATGTCGGCCATCACTTCTTCTGAAAATCTGGCGTAGGCGGCCTTCAGGTCCCCGTCGGCCGGGGGCACAAAGGTTTTAAGACCACCGTACTTAATAGTTATTTTACCTAATTTTGAGAAATTATCGCTGTTGAAAATGCGGGCTGTCAGCACCGGGGCGCCGGACTTGTGCGCCATCAGGGCCACCCCCGGCTTGGGCTTCAGGGCGCGGCCCTGGGCGCGGGTGCCCTCGGGGAAGATGATAAGGCAGCCGTCGCGCTTGAGCGCGGTCAGGCAGCCGCGCAACGCCCCCAGATCCCCCCCCGACCGGGCCCTGTCCACCGGGATGGCCCCCCAGCGGGGCAGGAAATAGCTGAGCGGCCAATAGGAGAACAGTTCCTTCTTGGCGATGACATTGGGCAGGCGCACCAGCGCCAGGCTGGAGGTCAGGGCGGGCGGGTCCGACAGGGAGAGGTGGTTGCAGGCCACTATCAGCGGCCCGGTACGCGGGATGTTTTCCAGGCCGATCACCTTGAGCGAGTTGAACAGGCGAAAAAAGACCCTGAAAAATCCGTAGACGAACAGCAGCGAAAGCGGTCTTTCTATGTGAGGTTGGGCCGGCATTTACTTGCGTGCGGCCCCGAACAGGGCCACTATAGCGTCCACGACCTTTTCGCGCGGCATAGCGGTGGAATCCAGGTAGTGGGCGTCGTCCGCTTTCCTCAGCGGGTTGTTCTCGCGGCCCGAATCCTGCGCGTCGCGCTTGATGATGAAATCGAGTATCTCGGCGTAATTCGCCGGCAGGCCCTGCAGCTTCAGCTGCCCCTCGCGGCGGCGGGCCCTGGCCTCCGGCGAGGCGTCCAGGTAGACCTTCAGCTCGGCGTCGGGAAAGACGTTGGTGCCGATATCGCGGCCCTCCATCACCACCCCGCCCTCGAGCCCGGCCTGGCGCTGCATGTCCTTCATGAACAGCCTCACGCCGGCGAACCTGGCGATGGCGGAAGAGGCGCGGCTGACGCGTTCCTCGGCGAGCTCAAGCACCAGCACGCGGCCGTCCAGCGAAACGTCGGCCTCGGGGCCGGCGCCTTTCGGGAAGGCCCAGCGGGCGGCGCGGGCCAGAGCGACGAGGGCGCCGTCGTCCTCCAGGCTGACGCCGAGCTCCAGCGCCTTCCACGCCAGCGCGCGGTACATCTTGCCGGTGCTGATAAAACTGTAGCCCAGGCGGGAAGCGACGAGCTTGCCCACGGTGGATTTCCCCACCCCGGCGGGCCCGTCGATGGCGATCACGAGGCCGTTGGCGCGCATTACCTCGCCACCGCCACCTTGTTCGGGAGGTTGGCCTCGTTCTCCATGCCGAGCTTGCGCAGCGGGCGCACCCACTTGGTGAAGGCGGAAGGCTTGAGCGAATATTCGTGCACCAGGCGGGCGACCTCGCTGATGGGCTGGTAGTTCTCCCAGTTCAGGCGCAGGATGCGCACGCCGGCGTCCTCCATCTCCTCGATGAACTCGTAGTAGTTCTCCTGCAGGCTCTTGAGGTAGGAAGGGTCTATGCCCTTTTCCATGTTGCGCCCGCGGGCCTTGATGCGGGCGATGGAGGTCTCCACGCGGCAGTCCAGGAAGATCATCAGCTGCGGGAACACCATCTCGCGCAGGACCATGTTGTCGAACAGGTCCAGGTAGGTGTTGTAGTCCATGTCGGAGATGATCTTGTCGGGGTGGCGGTTGAGCATGCGCGCGAAGATCGTGTCTTCCCAGATGGTCCGGTCCTGCACCACGCCGCGGATCTTGCCGAGGCTGATGCGGCTGACGAACTCGCGGTGCTGGCGGAAGCGGTGGTTGAGCAGCCAGATCTGCATGATCGTGCCGTACTGCGCCATATCCTTGTAGAAATGCTCCAGGTAGGGGTTGCCGCCCACCTCCTCGAGCACGGGCTCGAAATTGAGCGCCTTGGCCAGCTCCATGGTGAGCGTGGACTTGCCCACGCCGATGATTCCCGCGATGCCGATGTAGCCTTCAGCGAACATGTTCCCTCCGATGGAATTAGCCCCGGGCCGCCCCGCGCTTAATGTTTGGTCTCGATATCCTGCTCGATGCCTTTCACCGCCAGCAGCACGTCGTCGGGATTGGACGCCGCCTGCAGTATGTCCTCGAGTTTGGCCATGCCGTCCTTATGCATCTTCACCAGCGACTGGTTGAAGGTCTGCATGCCGTAGAAGCCGCCCTTGGCGATGGCCTGCGTAACGGCGTCGAGAGTGTTGTCCGCGATCATCTTCTTGATGTGCGGCGTGTTCGTCATGATCTCCACGGCGGGCAGGCGGCCGCCCTTGGTGCAGGGCAGCAGGCGCTGAGAGACGATGCCGCGCAGGCTCTCCGAGAGCTGCATGCGCACCTGCGTCTGCTGGTGCGGCGGGAAGAGGTCGATGATGCGCGAGATGGTCTGCACGGCGTTCATGGTGTGCAGCGTGCCGAACACCAGGTGGCCTGTCTCCGCCGCGGTGATAGCCGCCTGAACCGTCTCCAAGTCGCGCATTTCGCCCACGAGGATGATGTCCGGGTCCTGGCGCATGGCCGCGCGCAGGGCGTCCACGAAACTCGTCGTGTCGGCGCCGAGCTCGCGCTGGCTGATGATGCATTTCTTCTCGGTGAACGAGAACTCTATGGGGTCCTCGATGGTGATGATATGCGCGTCCCAGGTGGAGTTCAGGTATTCTATCATCGCGGCCAGCGTGGAGGTCTTGCCGGAGCCGGTGATGCCGGTGACCAGCACCAGACCGCGCTCGTTGGTGAGGATCTTCTTGATGGACTCCTGCGGCAGGCGCAGCTCTTCGAAAGTGGGGATCTTGAGCGGGATGTGGCGGATCGCCACGCCGGTCTTGCCTTTATGAAGGAACACGTTGAAGCGGAAGCGGCCCAGCTCGCCGCCCTCGTAAGAGAAATCGCACTCGTGCTTCTCTTCGAAGATTTTTTTCAGGCGCGGCGTCATCATGGGGGCCACGATGGCCTGCACTTCCGCCTCGGTCATGTTGGAGGAATTGATCGGGGTGATCGCGCCGTGGATGCGCAGGAAGACCTGCGAGTCGCCGCGGATATGCGTATCCGAAGCCTTGTTCTGCACCATCACTTTCAGCAGCAGTCTGAGATCTATGGCCATAGTTTCCCCCGTCCCGTCAGTCCAGCCTGCGCGACCTGGTGCGGCGCAGGTAGGCCGGCTTGTCCAGGTCCTCCGCCGAAGAGGCCAGCGCGGCCGGCTCCGGCTGGAAGTCGCCGCCGTCGAGCCGGCGCGGCTTGCCCGTGCGGTCCAGCGCCTTGCGGCGCGTCAGTTCGCCGGTCAGGTCGTTGCGTTTGGCGGTGAAGCCCGTGGCGATCACGGTGATCTTCAGCTCGTCTCCCAGGGTATCGTCGAAAGCCTGGCCGTACTTCACGATGGCTTCCGGGTTGGCGTTCTTGCTGATATACTCCATCGCCTCGTGGACCTCCACCATGCGGATCTCGCGGGAGGCGGTAAAATTGACCAGGATACCCTTGGCGCCGTCTATCACGGCGCTCTCGAGCATCGGGGAGTGGATGGCCTGCTTGGCGGCCTCTATGTGGCGGTCGTCGCCGGTGGCGCGGCCGATGCCGATCAGCGCCTCGCCCGACTTGCTCATGATGCGGCGCACGTCCATGAAGTCCACGTTGATGGCGCCGGCGCTGGTGATCACGTCGGAGATGCCCTGGATGGCCTGGCGCAGCACGTCGTCGGCCTTCAGATAGGCGTCCTCGGTGCTGGTGCTGCGGTCCACCTCGCTGAGGATATGGTCGTTGGGAATGACGAGCAGGCAGTCCGCGTTCTTGCGCAGCTCGGCGATGCCGGCCGCGGCCTGGTCGGCGCGGGCCTTGCCCTCGAAAGAGAACGGCCGCGTGACGACGCCGATGACCAGCGCGTTCTGGTTGGTCTCCTTGGCCGTCTGCGCCACCACCGGCGCGGCGCCGGTGCCGGTACCGCCGCCCATGCCGGCCGTCACGAAGATCAGGTCCGCGTCGGAGACGGCCTCGCGCAGCAGCTCGGCGGATTCTTTGGCCGCGGCGGCGCCCTTGGAGGGGTCCCCGCCCACGCCCAGCCCCTTGGTCAGGCTTTCGCCGATCTGGATGCGGTTGGGGGCCTTGCTGCGGCGCAGGTCCTGCGCGTCGGTATTGATGGCCACGAAGTCCACGAGGCGGATCTCCGCCTCGACCATGCGGTTTACGGCGTTGCCGCCGCCGCCGCCGACCCCGATGACCTTGATCACGGCCTCGCGGTCGTGGAAATCGTCGCTGTAGCGTATCCTGTTTTCAGACATAGAAGTGCCGCCGGCCTAGAACATGTCCTTGAGCCAGCGCCAGAATTTTTTTTCCATCGAGCCGTTGCGGGCCGGAGCGGAGACGTCGGCGGTCCAGTTCTTCAGGTACGGGTAGCAGACCAGCGCCAGCGCGCCGGTGTAGGCCTGCGTCATGTACTCCTCGGGGCACTGCAGGATCTCCTGGGCCGGCAGGCCCAGCCTGGACTGGTTGAGGTCCAGCATCACCTCGGCCGCCTCGGGCATGCCGCGCATCAGCGCGCCGCCGCCGGTGAGGATGGCGCCGCCAGGGAGGTCCGGGTAGCTGGAGGCCTGCACCGACTGGCTGATCTTCTCGAAGATCTCCTCGGCGCGGGGCTGGATAAAATCCAGCAGCTCGCGGGGCTTCACTTCCTTCTTGGTGCGGCCGTCGAGCTTGGTGATGACGATCGGCTTGTCGTCCTCGATGATCTTGGAGAGCACGGCGCCGTACTTCTCCTTGATCTCCTGGGCGGAGTCGATCTTGGTGCCCAGGCCGTAGGCGATGTCGCGGGTGATGCTGTCGCCGCCTATCGGGATCTCGCGCGAGAAATGGATGCCGCCCTCGGAGTAGATAGCGATAGAAGTGGTCTGGCCGCCGGCGTCTATCAGCAGGCAGCCCAGCTCCTTCTCCTCTTCCGAGACCACCAGTTCGCCGACGGCGAGCAGCGTGTAAATGGGGGCCACCACGCGGAAGCCGCCCTTGGAGACGGACTTGACCAGGTTGTTGATGGCGGGGCTCGAGGCGGTGATGATGTGCACCCCGACCTCGAGGAGCGACCCCTCCATGCCTATCGGGTTGGGCACGCCGCGCTGGCGGTCGAGGGAGAAGCCCTGCGGGATCACGTGCAGGATCTCGCGGTCCGGGGAAAGCTGGAAAGCTTTGGCGGTTTCGATGACGTTGGCCACGTCCTCGCTGGTGATCTCCTTGTCGGTGCGGGCGATGTTGTAGGCGCCCTTGCTGTCGAAAGCCTGGATGTGCGCGCCGCGCACGCCCAGATAGACCTCGCCGACCACCTCGTTGGCCTTGCCCTCGGCGGCGTCCATCACGCGCTCCACGGCGCTGGCGGCCTCCTCGATGTTCACGACGACGCCGCCCTTGAGCCCGCGGCAGGGCACGCTGGCGCCGGCGAGGACGCGGAGTTTGTTGTGCTCGTCGTCGCGCTCGGCTATTACGCAGGTTACCCGGCCCGACCCCATGTCAAGCCCGGCGATGATCTCGGATTTTCCCATATGATGCTCCCGACAGAAACCGTCTACCGATAGGCGCCGGCGGCCTTTGTCCGCTTGGACGGGGCCGCCTGTTTTAATGCGGAAACGAAAATTTTTCCTTCCCTGAAGCTCCGCAGGTCCGCGCGCAGCGGGCCCCCGGATTTGGCTAGGGCGTCGTTCATGACTTCGTTCAATCTTAATATTTTTAAACGCGTGAATTCAAATCTCCCCCAGAGGGCCACCGAACCGTCCCGCAGCCACAGGCTGCAGTCCCGGCCGGCGCCGTCGCAGGCGAGCCGGGCCGGCTCCGCGTAGAATAGCCCGGCCAGCGGCTTGAGCTCGGCCAGGAAAGCCGCGAGCTCCGGCGCAGCGCCCGGCGCCCCGCGCAGCTCCACGGCGAAAGGCGCCTCTCCGGCGCCGGAAAGGTTCTCGTCCATCATGCGCCCCGTAACGCCGAGGTAGGCCGTGGCCCCGCCGGCGAGGACCTGCGCCACGACTTCCTCGGGCTCGGCCTCGATGGAGGCTTTGCGGGTGAGGAAATTCCTGGAGACGCTGACCGACGCGAGCCCGGGGTGCCGTCGCTTTATCTCGGCGGCCAGTTCGGCGGCGCGCCCGGAGCTCAGGGGCTTTTTAACGGCGGCGGCGGCCAGTTCCCTGATCGAGCCCAGCGCCTCGGCGGAGGCGCAGGCCACGTCGACGGCCTCGGGCCTGAATTGCAGGCGGCTCTCGATGAAAGCCCTGGAATTCTTCACCGCGTAGCCCGCCAGCCAGGCGGCGGCCAGCAGGCCGGCGGTAACGCCGGCGGCCACGCCGCCGCGGCGCAGCAGCTGGTTGCGCACCTTGCCGCGCACGCGCACCTTGAATTTTCGCTTTGCCGCCATGGCGTATATTATATGCTAAAGTCGCTCCCGTAAACAAAGCCGCGCCGCAGGGTTCTTGTTTCGCCGGGCTTTTTTTGTATAATTGAAAAGCAGTAAGGAGTTTTGCGCCCGTAGCTCAGTGGTAGAGCATCCGCCTTTTAAGCGGGTGGCCGCGCGTTCGAATCGCGCCGGGCGCACCACTCCGTATTGCGCGGGGTGCGGCATATTTGTATACTTTTTTCAGGTCAGACTGGGTTCTGCAAGACAAATTAAAAAGGGGAAACACAACAATTATGAAGAACGTCAAGAAAGGTTTCACGCTGATAGAGCTGCTGGTAGTCGTGCTCATCATAGGCATCCTGGCTTCCATCGCCATCCCGCAGTACTTCAAGGTAGTCGAGAAGTCCCGCGTCTCCGAAGCCCAGAACATCTTCACCAGCATCAGGGCCGCCCAGGAACGCGCCCTCGCCCGCAACGGCGTGTACACCACCAGCTTCGGCGCCATCGACATCACCCTCAAGGACAAGAACGGCGGAGACTGCTCCACCGCCGCGGCCTGCCCGATGAAGTATTACTCCTTCACCATGGCCATCGCCGGCACCTCCTACACCATCACCGCCACCAGGACCACCCCCCCGGCCGTAGCGGCCAGGTACAACGGCGGCTACTCCATCATCTACAACGGCCTCACCGGCGGCATGACCTGCGGCGGCGCGGGCGCGGCCAACTGCACCACCGACCTCATAGAGTAACCCGTCGAGGCACGCCAATAAAGAACCCCGCTCCGGCGGGGTTCTTTATTTGGCCAGGCGCAGGCCGCCATGCCGGGATTGCGCCCCGACGGGAGTTTTGATATACTTTTCCCGAATTGAGCGGCCCGGGCAGAGCCCAGGTCAAAGGAATAAAAGCAAATCATGAAGAACGTCAAGAAAGGTTTCACGCTGATAGAGCTGCTGGTAGTCGTGCTCATCATAGGCATACTGGCCTCTATCGCCATCCCGCAGTACTTCAAGGTGGTCGAGAAGTCCCGCGTCTCCGAAGCCCAGAACATCTTCACCAGCATCAGGGCCGCCCAGGAACGCGCCCTCGCCCGCAACGGCGTGTACACCAACAACTTCGGCACCATGGACATCACCCTCAAGGACAAGAACGGCGGCGACTGCACCACCGCCGCGGCCTGCCCGATGAAGTATTACTCCTTCACCATGGCCCTCGCCGGCACCTCCTACACCGTCACCGCCACCAGGACCACCCCCCCGGCCGTAGCGGCCAGGTACAACGGCGGCTACTCCATCATCTACAACGGCACCACCGGCGACATGACCTGCGGCGGCGCGGGCGCGGCCAACTGCACCCTTGACCTGATAGATTAACGGAAGCTCCCCGGCAATAAAGAACCCCGCCTCGGCGGGGTTTTTTATTGCCGGAGCGGCGGGCTATTCGGGCCGTTCTACCAGTTCGCCTTTGCCGGCCTCGAACACCACGCCCAAGCCGTCGCGGGCGAACCAGAACCTGCCCTCGCGCCAGGCGAAGGCGGACAGCGGATAGCCGGGCCTCGCCGTCTTCAGCGTGAAGACCGCGTCCAGCGAGAGACTGTCATCGAGCTTGTGGCGGTAGACCTTGCCGGTGGAAGACACGGCCGTCCACAGATAGTCCTTATCCTTGAAGATCTGGTCGGGCTTCTCGGGCAGCCTGAAGGAAACCGCCGGCGTCAGCTCCGAGTCGGGGCGGCGCAGCACGGCGTTGCCGGAACTGTCGCAGGTCCAGAGATACTCTCCGTCGTAGAACAGGGCGCTGACCTTACCCGGGGCCGGGAAGGTTGCGATGAGCGGCAGCCCCGGGGCGATGCGGCGCGCCTCTATGACCTTGCGCCAGGAGTCGGCCACATAAAGCACGTCCCCGGCCGCGGCCAGGCCGCTGATATGCGTCTTGTCCAGCGGGAAAGCCTGCTCCTGCCGGAGGCCGTCCTTGTCGGCCGAATAAAGGTACACGGACTGCGCCAGCCAGTCGCCGGCGAACAGCTTGCCGCCGGACCAGACCAGCGAGGAGATGTTGGCGGGAACGCCGGGATATTCGCGGTAATAACCGCTCTGGCTGCCGGAAGCCAGGCGGTAGACGCCGACAGCGGCGAGCAGCACGGCCAGCGCGGCGGCCAGCGGGAAGAACAGGCCCTTCTTCGCGGGGGACAATACCGGGGCCGGGGCGGCCTCGGGCAGGGGTTCGGTCGCGGGCAGAGGCGCGGCCTCGGGCTCGGGCCGCGGCTGCGGCTTCGGGGCCGGGCGCCTGACGGGGCCATGGACGAAGCGCTTCACGGTCTCCACCAGCTGCGCGTTCTCGAAAGGTTTCTGCAGGTACTCGCTGGCGCCCAGTTTCATCACGTCCACGGCGGACTGTATATGCCCGTAGCCGGTGATCATCACCACGGGCACCGAATCGTCTATCTTCTTCAGGCCTTCCAGCACCTCTATGCCGTCCATGCCGGGCAGGCGCATGTCCAGCAGCACCAGGTCGGGCCGGCTTTCCCTGGCTATAGCCAGCGCCGCCGGGCCGTCGCCGGCCTCGGCGATCTCATAGCCGCGCAGCTTGAGGACATTGCGCACCGCCAGGCGCATGTCAGGTTCGTCGTCGACAATAAGGATTCGTGACATAGTTCCCCTATCAAGAAACTTCCGGCAGGTCCAGGACCGCGCGGACGCCTTTACCAGGCTCGCAATGCAGCTCCAGCGATCCGCCGTGGGCCCTGGCCACGTTGCGCGCCAGCGTAAGGCCGAGCCCCATCTTGCCGGGTTTGGTGGTGAAGAACGGGTGGAAAGCGGGGCCCAGGTTCTTTTTCTCGATGCCGGGCCCGGTATCGGAGACCTCCAGGCGCTGCCTGCCGCCGGCCCCGGAGATAACTACGGAAATCTCGCCGCCGTCGGGCATGGCCTCGGCCGCGTTGAGCAGCAGCTGTTCGGCCGCGGAGGCGAAGCGCACGCGGTCCATGCTGAGCGGTCTTGTTTTTTCGCCGCCTTTCAGCTGCACTCCGATCTTTTCCAGTTTTCCGGCCGCGCGCAGGCCGTCGATGACCTCCTCGACCACGGCGCGCAGGCGTTCCGGCGAGCGCTGCGGGATGACAGGGCGCGAGAAGCTCATTATAATGTCTATCTTCTTCTGCAGGTTGACGATATTGCGCACGATCACGTCCAGGGATTCCCTGGCGCCATCGGCGTCGGGAGCCTCCGCGCAGAATTCCGCGTGGCTGCGGATGATGCTGATGGAATTGGCTATCTGGTGCGCCACTCCGGCCACCAGCTCCTCGAAATCCGGCATATAGCCGGGGGCGCCGGCGCTCTGCCCGCGCGTTTTGAGCTCTTCGAAATCCTTGCCGATCCGCTTCATGCGCGAACTCATATCGGCCAGCATCTTCTCCTTGATCAGGAGCTTCTCTTCGGCCTCGCGCAGCATGGCGCGGTAGGGCTTGGCCTTGAGCTCCTCGCGCAGCCCCTTCTCCCTGCCCTGCAGCTCGGCCTTCTCGGCGCGGGTGCGCTCGAGTTCGGCGCTCAGTTTCTGCAGGCTGTTCTCTTTCTCGGAGAGCATGCGCTCGGCCTCGGTCACCTTGGACTGCCCGCCGGAGGCCTTCTTGCGCACCTGGGTCAGCAACTGGTGTTTTTCCCTCCTGAGGGCCTCGGTCTCCTTCTTCAGCGCTTCCTCGGTCAGGGAGAGCCGGGCGATGACCGATTCGCGCTCCACTATGCGGGCCTGCGATTCCCTGAGCAGTTCGTTCTCCGCCTGTATCTCGCGGGAGAATTTCTCGCCCAGGTCGGCGCGGCTGCGGCGCAGCAGCAGGCACTCGTCCTCCAGGCCGGAGAGCGCGGCACGGGCCTCGTCCAGCTCGAATTCCTTCTTCTTGAGCAGGCTCTCGGCGTTGTGCATCTTCTCGGAGAGCACGGCGTAGCGGGCCTTCTCGGCCTCGGCGGCGCCGGCGGCCGAGTATTCCTTTTCTTCCAGCTCGGCGCGCAGCTCCTCGGTCTCCCGGGCGGCGGCGGCCGCGGCGGAGAGGGCCTCCTGCAGTTCGAAATCCTTCTTTTTCAGCCCGAGCTCCAGCGCGCGCACCCGCTCGACATAACTGGAGTGCGCCCCCAGCTTTTCCCCGGTCCCGGCGTCCAGGGCTTCCTGCGCCGCTTTCAGCGCGGCGCGCAGCGAGTCGGTTTCGGCCCGCAGGCCGGCCTTCTCGTGCGAGGAAGCCTCCCGCTGCAGCACCAGGTCGTCGTAGCGGCGCAGCAGGTCGGTGTACTTGGCCGACTGTTCCTCGAGCGCGGCCACCAGCCCGGCGGCCTCGCCGTCGCGGGCTTTGGCCTCCCTGGCGGCCATGGCCGAAGAAGCGGTCTCGGCCTTGATGGCGGCGGCGCGGAACTTGTCGCGCTCCTCTTCCACGGAACGGAGACGCCCCTGGATTATTTCCAGCTCGTTCTCGGCGTTGCGCAGCCTGGAGGCGGCGTTATTGAGCTGGGCGGTGGAGAACTTCCATTTTTCTTCGGCGTCGCCGAGCTCCTTCGAAATCGTTTCTTCCCTCGAGCGCAGGGAGGAATTCTCCTCTTCCCTGGCGCGCATGTCGGCCCTTACGGCGGCCAATTCCGCCTGCACCGCCCTGAATTTCTCGGTATGGCGGAGGGCGTTCTCCTCGAGCGAATTCTCCAATTCTTCTACGCGGGCGGCCATGGCGGCGGCGGCCTCGCGGGCGCGGGCGGCGGTCTCGTGCAGGGCCCCGCTCTTGATCTCGGCGAATTCTTTGGTGAGGTCCTTGAGCTTGTGGTTGGCGTCGCGCAGCTGGGCCTCCTTCTCTGCCAGCGCGGCGGCGGTCTCGGCGAGGGTCTTTTCCCCCTTGGCCGTCTCGGAAAGCGCGTCCTCGAGCCTGGCGCCGGCGGCGGAGAGCTTGCGCTCCAGGTCGTCGGCACGCTTGGCCTGGTCGCGCATTTCTTTCTTTACCAGCTCGATCTTGAGCAGGAAGCCTTCCTCGGAGCGCGCGTTCTCCTGCGCGGCCTGGTCCAGCTTCTTCTCCACCGCCTCGCGCAGGCGGGCGGACTTCTGCAGCTGTGCCTCGCGGTCCTTCACGTTGGCCCGCTCGAGCACCAGGTCCGCCTTCAGATCGTCGATCGAGCGCAGCAGGCGCCCGGCTTCCTCTTCCCTGGCTTTGAGCGCGGCGCGGCCGGAAGCGACCAGCTGCTCCTTCTCGGCGCCGCGGGCTTTTTCCACCTCCACCAGACGCTCGGCGCCTTCGAGGCGGCGCGCCAGATCGTCGCGCTCGGAGAGCAGGACGGCGTATTTTTCGGCGGCCGCGGCGAGGCCGGCCTTAAGGTCCTTGATCTCGGCGGCCAGCCCGGCGGCCTTTTCGGCGGCGGCGGCGCCGGCGGTTCTGGCCTGGGCCTCTTTTTCCGCGGCGGCGGCTTTCAGCGCCGATAGTTCGGAGGCGGTCTCGTCCAGCTTGCGGGAGGCGGCGTCGAGCTTGCGCTGCAGGTCGTCGCGCTCCGAGGTGAGGGAAATGGTCTTGGAGCTTTCGCGCGTGAGGGCGCCGCGCAGCTCTTCGAGCGCCGCCGAGATGGAAGCCTCCTTCTGGGCGTACAGCTCCAGCCGGGAAGCCGCGGAGTTGCGCACGGCGGAAAGCTCCTCTTCCAGCCCTTTGACGCGGGCGGACAGGGACTCCTCCCGGCCGTGCAGGTCGGAGAGGAAGCCCTCGAGCTCGGTGTTGAGCCCCTCGAGGTCGCTGATATGGCTGCTTACTTGCTCTTCCATAGGTGGAGCTTGTCCTTGAGTTGTTCAACGAGCTTCTGGGTACGCAGGAATTCCTCCTGCTTCTCGCGCAGGGCGGAATGGGCCGTCTGGGCCAGCAGTTCGCTCTCCACGCGCTTGGAGCGTTCGTCTTCGAAGGCGCTCTTCAGGCGCTCTACGGCGTGGCGCAGGGCCTCGATCTCGGAGCGCCGGCTGCCGGACTCGTCGGACTTGGCGGCGAGCGCGTTGCGCGCGGCGTCGGCCGCGGCTTCGGATTCGGCGCGCTTGCGTTTCTCCTCTTCGAGCGCGGCCTTCAGCCGGTCGGAAGAGTTGCGCATCCCGTCCAGTTCGGTTTTCTGAGAGGAGAGCTGGTCGCCCTTCTCCCGCAGCGCCATCGTGGCGCTCTCGGCCATAAGTTCCGCGTCGGAACGTTTTTTGCGTTCGTCCGTGAAGGCGGCCTTCAGGCGCTCGATACCGTTCTTGAGCGCCTCCACGTCGGCCCGGCGGGCTTCCGCGTCGGCGGCCTTCTCGCGCAGGGCGGCGCCGTTATTCAGCGCGGCGGCCTCGGCCTCCGCGCGCTTCTTCTTCTCTTCCTCGAAAGCGGCCTTCAGGCGCTCCAGGCCGGAGCGCAGGTTCTCCGCCTCGCCGCGGCTCTCCAGGGCGTCGCCGGCGCTGACGGACAGGGAGCGCTTCAGCGAAACCAGCTCGGCCGAGATGGACTTCTCGCGCTCGGCCATGGCGGCCAGGCGGGAGTCGTAATCGTCCTTGACGGCGCGCAGCGCGGCTTCGTTCTCCACGTAGCGGGCGCGTTCTTCCTCGAGCACGCCGCGCAGGCGCTCGGCGCTGCTGCGGGCCTCGTCGGACTGCACCTTCTGTTTCTCCAGCTGTATATCCTTGGCGTTGACCATGTCGCGCAGCGAGGAGATCTCGGCCAGCAGGGCCTTCTCCTTCTGGGCGTACTCGTGCGCGCGGCGCTCGCCGGAGGCGTGCATCTCGCGGCGCTCGCTCTCCACCTGCTTGGACACGGAGGCCTTCAGCTCGGAGGACTCGTGCTCGCGGCGCATGTTCTCGGCGCGCATCAGCTCCAGGTCGCGCTTGAGCGACTCTATCTGCTTGTCGCGGCCGGCCTTCTGCTCCTCGGCCGCGCGCAGCTTCAGCAGCGCGTCGTTATAGCGGCGTTCCCCCGCCTTGACCTCTTCCTCGAAGGTCTCCTTGAGGTCGTCGTGCTGCAGCATGAGGTCGCGGTAAAGTTTTTCCTTGTCGGCGAGGCGGCCGGAGAGCGAACCGGTCTGGTCGGCGGCCTGCTTCCTCTCCTGGGACAGCTCGGCCTGCAGGGCCAGCACCTGGGCCTGGCGCTCTTCGGCCATGCCCTTGAGCGTTTCCATCTTGCCCAGGGCTTCGGACAGGCTGGAGCGGAAGTCCGCCAGGGATTTGCGGTAGGCGTCCTCTTCGGACTGGCGCAGGTGGGCGGCGGCGTCCAGCTCTTTATTTTTGCGTTCGATGATCTCGCCGTAACGCTCGGCCTCGCGCTTCAGCGCGCCGTCCAGCTTGACCCCGGCGGAGGCTTCCTCTTCGGAGAGGCGGAGGTTCAGCGCGGCGATCTTCTCCTCCAGGCCGCGCCTCTCGGCGGCGGCGGCGGCCACGGCGGCGTCCTTGTCGGCCGCGGCGCGAACGGCGGCGTCGCGGGCGCGCAGCAGTTCGGAGTCGCGGGCGGCCAGCTCCTCGTCCATCGCCTTTTCCTTCTCGGCGTAGACGCGCTGCAGGCGCTCGCGCTCCATCAGCACCAGCTCTTCCCGCTCTATCCGGGCGGCCTCGAGGGCGCCGGAGAGCTCGTTGATCTTATCCTCGCGCAGTTTGACCGTGGTGTTCAGGCGCGACAGCCTGTCCTCCAGCTCGGCGGCGGCGCGGGTCTTTTCCAGGGCCACGGCGGCCTTCAGCTCCTCGCCGGCCACCTGGCGGGCCATGCGGAGGTCCTCCCCCGCTTTCTGCAGGCCCAGGCGCAGGGCGTTGAGATCGTCTTCCTTGCGGGCGATCTCGGCCTTGAACTCGGCGCTCCTGGCTTCCAGCTCTGCGGCGGCTTTCTGCTTGTCCGCGGCGCGGCGCTGCTCGGCGGCGACGGCTTCCTCGCCCAGCTTGCGGTCGAACTCGGCGGACAGGCGGGCGCGCAGGGCGTCCTGTTCGGCGACGGCGCGCTGCGAGAGCGCTTCGGCCTGCCGGCGGGCTTCCGCCAGCTGTTCCTTGGCGGCGTTCTTATCCTTGGAAAGGTCCTCTATGTCGCGGCGCAGGTGCGAGATCTCCTCCACCTTCAGGCGCAGGCTGTCCTCGTAGATGCGGCCGGCGGTCTCGAGCTCGGAGCGCAGCGAGGCGGTGTGCTTCTCCATCTCCACCTTCAGGCGCACGTCGTATTCCGACTGCAGCTGCTTCTCGCGGAAGGCGACCTCCTCCTGACGGACGTTGTACTGCGTCTGCAGCTGCTCCACCTTGTGGGCGAAAGCTTCGCGCTCGGCCTGCAGGGTCTTGATGGTCTCCTCGAAAGTGCGCAGGTTGCGCTGCAGGTATTCTATCTCGTCCTGCTTCTTGGAGACGTCCTCGCGGTAGCCGCGCTCAATGTCCTGCAGCTTCTCGGCGAAGCGGTTGCGCTCGTGCTCCACGGCGATCTTCAAGCGCTTGGGGATCTCGGACTCCATCTCGCGGAAGCGGTTCCGCTCGGTCTCCACGGCGTCGGCGGCCTTGGTCAGACGGCCCTCGTAGTCGGCCTGCAGGTTCTTCTTCTCGGTCTCGAGCGTGCGGATGACGCTTTCGAGGCTGCCGATGGCGTCCTTGTAGCGGGAGAGGTCGTCGTCGCGGCGCTTGACGGCCTCGGGGAATTCCTTGAGCTGCTTCTCGAGCAGCGAAACCTTGACCCGGTAATCTTCGATCTCCTGGTTCTTCTCCAGGATCTTCTTGTCTATCTCCAAATCCTTATGCTTGAGGGCGCGGTCGCGTTCCTCGGCTTCCTTCTGCCAGCTGTCCTTGGCCCACTTCAGCACGGCTTCCTGTTTCTTGAGCTCGTCGCTGATCTGGCGTTCGCGCTTCTGCAGTTCCTCTACGCGGTTGCTGTAGGTCTCTTCCAGCGAAGCGCGCTGGATGACGGCCTCTTCGGAGATCTTTTTCTTCTCTTCCTCCAGGCGGGCGCCGTAGACGCGCTCGAACTCCTGCTGCTTGGCCAGCTGCTCCTGGCGCAGCTGCCACAGTTCGCCTTCCACGCTGGCCCAGCGGGCGCGCAGTTCTTCGGCCTTCTTCTGGTAGTCGGTTTCCAGCCGGGACTCTTTCTGCTTGAAGATCTCTTCGCTCTTGGAGATCTTGTCCTCGAGCTCCTTCTCGCGGTCGGTGAGGCGCTCCAGGCGGGAGCGGAACTGGTATTCCATCGACTCCTGCCTGGACTTCATCTCTTCTTCGTGCGTGCGGCCCGCGCGCTCTATGTCGGCGTTCTTGGCCTTGAGCTGGTTCTCGAGGAAGGCTACCTGGCTGGATTTCTCCTGCAGGTTCTGGCGGGTCTTCAGATCCTCCTCGTGGAGGCCGCGGATCTTGTCCAGCGCCCAGCGCAGCGCCAGGCGGGCCGTCTCAACGTCGTTGATGGCCTGTTCGTTCAGTGAGGATTCGTCAAAGTTCTCTTTCATAGAGGTATCCCGAAAACATTATTCTCCGTCCTACGGCAGCGCCAGCACCTGGCCGGGCTTCACTTCGCCGCCGCGGCCCAGCGAGCCGGCATTGGCGCGGTAGATCTCCATCCAGCGGCCCGCGTCGCCGTATACTTCCTCCGCTATGCTGCCCAGCGTGTCGCCTTCCTTAACGGTATAGGAAGTGCGGCGGGCCGGCGCGGGCTTGGCCTGCGGCGCGGGTTTCGCGGCCGAGGGCCTGGCCTTGAGGGACTCCATCTCGGCGCGGGACTTCTGCAGTTCAAGCTTGAGGGCCTCTATCTGGCGGGTTATCTCCGCCTGCGCCTGGGCGTCGGCCGGCGAGGGCTGTATGATGACCACCGGCTGCTGCGGAGGATGTACCGGCGCGCTGACTGGGGCCGCCTGCGCTGGGGCCGGGGCGGGCTGCGGCACGGCCGCGGCGGCGCGGCTGACGGCATCGAGGCGCTCCTGCAGCACGCGGATCTTCTCCTCCTGCAGCGCGGCCTTGTCCTGGGCGCGCCTGAGGTCGGCGGCGGCGGCCAGCTCCTCGGCAGCGGCGGCTTCGGCGCCGAAGCGGAACGAGAAAGCCAGGCGGTGCGAGCCCACGGTGCCGGCTATGCCGCTGATCGGCAGCGTAAAGGAATAGTCGAAGGCGGCCAGGCCGAAGCGCCCGCCCACGCCCAGGTTGACGCTGCGGCGGGAATCGTTGCCGGAGGCCAGGCCCATGCGCAGCGCGTAGCGGCGCTGGAAAACGTGTTCCGCCCCGGCGGAGATGGTGTAGTCGGGGCCGGCGAAAGCGGCGTCCAGGTCTATCAGGCTGGAGCGGACCTGGTAGGAGACGCCGGCACGCACTTCCACCGGCTGCGGGTCGGAGGCGTCGAGGCCCAGGTCGGGCTTGTTGATATTGCGGAAAGCCAGGCCCAGCGCGTAGGCGGGGCGGGGCCGGTAGAAGAAGCCCAGGTCGGCGCCCAGGGCGCTCTTGGAATAGCCGCCGGAGAACACGGGGTCCAGGGCGGTGTAGGAATCGGAGGTATAGCCGCGGCGCATGTACTTCAGCGTCACGCCGGCGCCTATGCCGCGGTACACCGAGGTGGCGTAGCTGACGGCGTAGTAGCTCTCGGAGTAGGCCTCGCTGAGGCGGGTGTCGCTCCAGGAGAAGGCGGCGCTGCCCTGGAGGTAGCGCTTGACGGGCGCGGCGAAGCCGAAATAGCCCTGGCCGATGGAAGAGTCGTCGCTGAGGCCGGAATACAGGCGGCCGTAAGCGGCGGTCACCTCGGGCGAGGCGAGCTCCAGCAGCGTGGCCGGGTTGGCGCAGGCGGCCTCGGAGCCCCCGGGCACCGCGGTAAATGCGCCGGCCATCGCGGTGGCCCTGGCCCCGCAGGAATCGGCAGAGAATGTTGCGTTCGCGTTCATAGAAGCGGCGGCAATGGCTACCAGCAAAATAGATAAACCTTTTGCCACAGTTATAATTTTAACTTTTAACTGTTTCATAAATATTACCTGATTGTGACGTCCCTGGGGCGGATCCCCCCGCCCGCGGGACGCTCACGCCGCTGTCAGCCGGCTTACCTGGCCAGGACCATGGTGCCGTTGAAGTACTTGTCCCCGGCCTTGAACTGGTAGACATAGATGCCAGCCTGGGCCTTGTCTCCGCCGGAGCGCCTGCCGTCCCAGGCCAGCGAGGCCTCGGAGTTGTAGGTGCCGGCGCGCAGGCTGGCTATCTCGGCCCCGGAGAGGTCGTAGACCTTGGCGCTGGTCACGGCCAGACCCTCGGGGTTCTCATAGATTATGTTGAACTCGTCCCAGATCCCGTCGCCGTTGGGCGTGAAGATCTTGCGCGGCACGGTCTGGCTGATGCGGAACGCCTGCGGGCGTATCACCTGCTTGACCTTGAACACGCCGGTCTTGGAGGTGAGCACGGCGATCGTGCCGGTGACGGGGTCCACCACGCCGCCTATCTTCACGTCCTCCACGCCGTTATAGTAGTAGACGGCGTAGTCGTAGGCCGAGTAGGAGGCGCTGATGGTCACCACTCCGGTACGCGAGACGGGCATGGTCAGCGTGACCTGGCCGGGGAAGTCCCGGTTGAGGAGCTCGTTGCCGCCGGCATCGACGAAGTAGAGTTTGTAGGAGGCCTGCGTGAGGCCGCTCTCGTACTGGGCCTGGTGGTCCAGGCGCAGCGTAAGGCCGGAGGCGCCGAGCGCGGCCGCCTCGGAGGGAGGCATGTCGGCCGCGGCGCGCACGTCGTCGGCCACCAGGCGGGCCTGGTCGCTGGAATTGCGCATCCACAGCGAGGCGTCGCTGCGCAGGTTGTACTGGTCGGCGGCCTTGACGAAGTACCAGCGCACGGCGCTGACGGCCTCGGTGTAGCTGAACGTGGCGCTGGAAAGCGTCGCGGCCAGCTCTGGCACGCCGTTGATGGCGGTGCTGCGGTAGACCAGGTAATTCTTTATGGCGGTGGTGCCGCCGTAGACGTCGTAGAGCACCGGGCTCCAGGCGAGCGTGAAGCCCGCCCCGGAAATGGCGCCGCTGACCACGGGCGCGGCCGGCGCGGCCACGTTGAGCGCCAGCGAGATGCTGCCCATGTCGGCGTAGATGGTCTCCACGCCGGAGCCGTTGCGCGCTTTGCCGCGCACGTAATAGGTCATGTTGGTGTCGAGACCGGAGAAGGCGGCCGACGACGTGGTTACCCAGCCGGAGGCCGTGACCACGGAGAAGTCGGGGTAGCTCGAGACCTGTACGAGGTACTGGGTACCAGGCGTATTGTTGGCCGTGTAGCTGACGGCGAAGCCGTCGCTGGAGAGATCGGAGAAGCCGGTGACGGTGGGCGGGTAGGCCATCGTGACGATCTGGGCTATGTTGCCCAGCCCGCTGTAGACGGTCACGTCGTCGCCGATGTAGACGGCGGCGTAATAGGTGACGTTCCCCTGCAGGCCGGACAGGCCGTAGTAGGACGCTTCCAGAGCGGCCGCCGTGGTGGAGAACTGCGCCGAGTAAGTGGAGCTGGAGAAGGAATGGGCCGCGTCGGTGGAATAGTCTATGCGCAGCACGCCGGGGCTGAAGCCCCCGGAGGCCGCGTCGTCGCCGGTCATGTTCCAGGACAGCGTTACGGCGCCGCCGGTGGAAGACTGCACCGTCAGCGAGTTGACGGGGTCGGGGGCGATGGCGGTGGTAAAGAAGGCGGCGGTAGATGACAGGCGGCCGTAAATGCCGGAGCTGTCGCGCACGCGCAGCGCGGTGTAATACTCGGGGCCTGGCACCAGATGCGAAGAGGTGCTGACGGCCACGGTCCCCGTGCTCTGGCCCACCAGTGTGACCGAGGTGGTGATGCTGTCGTAGTTGGCGTAAGTGACCGGGAACGTGGCTATCTTGACCACCACGGAGCCCGCCACGCCGCGATAGCCGTCGCGGCCCACGCTGGTGAAGCTGACGCGCACTTGGCCCTCGCCCACCGGCTGGGTGGTGGCTATAAGGTCATAAACAACGCCGGGGCTGTGGCTGGTGGAAGCGTGGCCGGACAGCACTTTTTTAGAGGAGCCGCTGATCTGCACGCCGGAGATCTCCCCCACCACGGACTCCAGTATCCTGGAAGTGCCGCTGGAAATGCCCAGGCCGCCGGAGAAGGCCCGGGTCTCTAGCGACCCGGCCGCCAGCGCCGGGACCGCGCCGCCCAGCGCGACGCATATCCCCGCAATAGCCAGCCCAACGCTTTTATATCTCATAAAAAGCCATCCATCCCGCATTAGCTCAGCGCTTAAACCTCTCCGCGGGCCGGGCTTAAAACCCGGCCATATAGATATCGGTTAGTTAATCCTTGTAACCTTGAGATAAGAACCTACATACACAGTGGCAGTACCGGATACGACTTTTAACTGCTTAATGGTCAGATTACCGGTGTCACCGTTTGTGGATATAATGCCTTTAATTAATACCCCGCCAGACTGGGATGCCGTGGTAAAGTACGCAGAAGAAGCCGTATTTAAGGCATTGATACGCTCTGTCTTCATAGTAGTACTGGTAGGCGGTGCATAGAGAGACGCTTCGAGCGTAGCGCCAGCCGCGCCGCTGAAGTTAACGCCATACGCATTACCATCAGTTCCGGTATCACCAGCACAAGATAGATTCGCCTCGAACTCATATACAGCACTGGCCGCAAGAGCAACACTTAGTCCCGTAATATCAGCCAAGGCCTGTCCGGTCTCAGTAACGTCAGATGTCGTCACGCGGGCATAAGTAGGAATACCATTGCTACTGGGGACCAGGTAATCCGTTCCGGCGGTAGCTGCCGCTATCGCTCCAGCGCCGTCGGCCTTCACCAGGCCGCTCACAGCGCCGACGATAGGATCCTCCTCCGTAACGACATAGTCGGTACCGGCAACGGCAGCAGATATCGCACCTAAGCCATCGGCCTTCACCAGACCGCTCACAGCGCCGACAATAGGATCCTCCTCAATATCGACATAGTCCGCGCCGGCAACTGCAGCCGATATCGCGCCTAAGCCGTCGGCCTTCACCAGACCGCTCACCGCGCCGACGATAGGATCAGCCTCGGTAGCGACATAATCGGTACCGGCAACGGCAGCCGATATAGCCACCCCGTTGGATTTCACAAGGCCGTTGATAGCCTTGACCACGGGGTCGGCCTCGGTCTTTACCACTCCGGTCAGGGCCGAGCCGCTGCCGCTGAAACCCGTCGCCGTCAGGATGCCGGTGTCAGGCGCGAACGTCAGCTTGGTCGTGGAAACCTTCGCCGCATTATTGCCTGCCGCAGTCGTCCACAGAGGATACATCGTGGCCGAGGTCGCATTATCATCAGCTGAAGCCACAGGCACCGTGACGTCTGCACTGCCGTCAAAGTTCGCACCGTTCAGGGCGCGCGGCGTAGCCAGCTTCGTCGCCGTGGCGACGTTGCCGGCGGGAATTACATAGTCGGTACCGGCAACGGCGCCGGATATCGCGCCCAAGCCGTCGGCCTTCACCAGGCCGCTCACCGCACCGACGATAGGATCAGCCTCGGTAGCGACATAATCGGTACCGGCAACGGCGCCGGATATCGCGCCTAAGCCGTCGGCCTTCACCAGGCCGCTCACAGCGCCGACGATAGGATCAGCCTCGGTAGCGACATAATCGGTACCGGCAACGGCAGCCGATATAGCCACCCCGTTGGATTTCACAAGGCCGTTGATAGCCTTGACCACGGGGTCGGCCTCGGTCTTTACCACTCCGGTCAGGGCCGAGCCGCTGCCGCTGAAACCCGTCGCCGTCAGGATGCCGGTGTCAGGCGCGAACGTCAGCTTGGTCGTGGAAACCTTCGCCGCATTATTGCCTGCCGCAGTCGTCCACAGAGGATACATCGTGGCCGAGGTCGCATTGTCATCGGCCGAATTAACCGGCACGGTGATAGCCGCGGAACCGTCGAAATTGGTGCCGTTAATAGCGCGCGGGGTGCTGAGAGTATCGGCACTGCCGGCACTAACAGCGGCCGTTGCGGTGTCGGCATTACCAATCAGGTTGCCAGTAACATTGCCCGCCAAGGGTCCCGCAAAACCCGTAGCCGTCAGGATGCCGGTAGCGGAATTAAAAGTCAGATCGGTGTCACCGGCTATAGATGAGGCCCCGTCCCAAAAAGATACCTGATTAGCTACGCCAGTTCCCGACACCCCGGCCGCGGCGCCGGCGTCAAGGTCACAGGTCCAAACGCCCCCAGACACCTTTAAAATATCTCCGGCATCGCAACCCGCTTCTACAGCGAGTTTTGCCTTGGTTACCCCGGCGTCGGCAAGTTGAGCAGTCCCCACAGCTCCGGCGGTGATGCTGGTTGCGGCGGCACCGGGACCGCTGGCAGTTATAGGACCTGTTAGAGAAGTTATATAGTCTCCGGTCGCCTGCTTGCCGTCTATCAGACCCTTCAGGGTCATCGTGTCGGCAGAGACGTCCGCCATAATAGCCTTCGCGTCCAGTTGCGTCTGCAGCGCGGAACTAACACCGGCCAGATATCCCAGCTCGGTGTTGGTCACGGCACTGACGGCGACCTTGCCTGAGCTGTCGCTCAACAGCGCCCGGTCACCCGTCAGATCGGACGCTGTTATCGTAGTCGCCGCGCCGATAATGGTCGCCTGCTTGCCGTCTATCAGACCCTTCAGGGTCATCGTGTCGGCAGAGACGTCCGCCATAATAGCCTTGCCGTCTATTAATCCTCTCAACGTCATCGTGTCAGCCGAAACGTCTGCACGTATCGCCTTAGTGGATAGAGCCGCCAGCTGCGCGGTGGACACGGGCTTGTCGGCGTCGGCGGTGTTGTCCACGCTGCCCAGGCCGACCATGGCGGCGGTTACGCCGCTCACGTTGCCGGTGAAAGCCGGGGAATCGAGGGGCGCCTTCAGGTCCAGCGCGGTCTGCTGAGCGGCGGATATCGGCTTATTAAGGTCGGAGGTATTGTCCACATTGCCCAGGCCTACCTGCGACGCGCTAAGGCCGGTCAGGGCCGAGCCACTCAGGTTGGCAAGATAAAGGGAAGACAGGGCCGGGATGCGGCCGTCGGCGCCCACAATGCCCACGCTGCCGGAACCGGCCACGATGCCGCCCGAGACGGTCAGGGCGTCGGCGGCGGTATTGGACATCGTCACCTTATCGCCGACATTGTTCAGGGAGACGGTGGTGCCGCTCCTGCCCCAAGGGCTAACGCCGCCGGCGGCGAGGGGGCTCCAGATCGAACCATTGTAGTAATAGAGCTGGGTATCGGTAGTATTAAAGAAAATCGCGCCGCTGCCTATGGCTGAGGCGGGAGCGGAGGCATAATTGCCCAACTGCAGCTGGCTGGCGGCGACCACGATGTGGGTGGAAACGGTGACCACACTGGAAGGAGAACCGAGGTTGGCCGCGGACAGCGCGTAAGGCACGGAGAGCAGGCGCGTGCGCGGGGTCAGCGGGGCGTCGGCGCCGATCTTCACTTCCAGGTAAAGGGCGTCGGAGGCGAATACCGCGGCCGGGAGGGTTTGGACGCCGCCCAGGCTGACGCTGAAGATGCCGTTGTCCGGCGTGACGCTCTGGGTTTCGCTCCAGAGCAGCGAGCCGGCGCTCGCTGCGTCGTAGACGCTGAAGAGTATGCTCTGTGCCCCCGTCAGCGGGTTGCCGGCGGTGTCCACCAGGCGTCCCTGGTAGTTTATCAGCAGCGGCGCGGCGCTTGCCATTGCGGGCAGCAGCAGCAACACGGCTAAGATTTTAGTGCTCAGGGCTTTCAGCGTTTTCATAGTGCCTCCGAAAATATACCCAAAAAATTCGTAATGTCCCTACCTTCAAGGTATAGCAACGACTTTGCCAAAACCACAGCAAGCGCTAATCCCGGGGCGGTGCCCCTGGCTATTCCGGCGGCTTTGGCTGGAAATAAGGTTATATTTGTAAAACTTCAGGACCTTTCTCATAGCCGTGAGCGGTTTTGGCATACTAATATTATAGGAATCTATAGATAAGGAAATGCGGCCGAAAAGTAAAATAGTTGTTAAATGGCCCTGTAGATAATAATCCACATTGTGGATTTAAATCCACACATAAAGTGTAGATAAATATCCACAACTATTCAATAGAGTATTCTTTCAGCTTGTTGTACAGGGCTTTTCGGTCTATGGCCAGCAGCCGCGCTGCTTTCAATTTATTCCCGCCAGTGGCCGCCAGGGCAGCGGCTATCAGGCGGCGCTCGGTTTCGGAACGGGCCTGGCGCAGGTTTTCTTTGAGGCTGAAATTTTCAGGCACAGGCGAAGCCGCCGGCGCGCACTGAGGGGCGCCGCCGCCCAGGCCGAGATGCTCGGGCTTTATCTCCCCCCCGCTGAGCAGCGCGGCGCGGATAATGACGTTCTTGAGCTCGCGCACATTGCCGGGCCAGGCATAGGCCTCCAGCGCGGCCAGCGCCGTGTCGGAGATGGTCTCTATCTTCTTGTTGACCAGCTTCTCGGCTTCCCGCAGAAAGAAGGCCGCCAGCGCCGGGATATCCTCCCTGCGTTCGGCCAGCGACGGGATGCGCAGCGTGAACTGGTTCAGGCGGTGGTACAGGTCCTCCCTGAAAGAGCCCTCCTTGATGCAGGCGGGCAGGTCTCGGTTGGCCGCCACTATCACGCGCGTGTCCACCGGGATGTCCTTCTTGCCGCCCAGGTGGCGTATGCGGCGCTCCTCCAAGACGCGCAGCAGCTTGGCCTGCGTGCCGGGGGTGAGGTTGGCGATCTCGTCGAGGAAAAGCGTGCCGCCGTAGGCCGCTTCGAACAGGCCGGGCTTGCGGCGGTCGGCGCCGGTAAAGGCGCCGCGCTCGTAGCCGAACAGCTCGCTCTCGACGAGGTTTTCGGGCAGGGCGCCGCAGTCCAGGGCCACGAAAGGGCTGCCGGCGCGGGAGGAGAGGCGGTGTATCTCGCGCGCCCAGACCTCCTTGCCGCAGCCCGACGGGCCGGAGAGAATTACGGTCAGGTCGGTGGAGGCCACCTGGCGGGCCAGCGCCTGCACGCTCTTGATCTCGCGGCTGGCGCCCGTCACCGGCTCGGCGCCGTGCGCGCGCCGCACGTGGGTGCGCAGCGCGTCGAATTCCCGCTTGAGGCGGCGCTCTTTTACGGCCTTTTCCATGATCAGCAGCAGCTCATCGTTGCCGAAAGGCTTGATCAAATAATCGAGCGCCCCCAGCTTCATCGCCTTCACGGCGCTCTGCACGTTGGCGTGGCCGGTGAGTATCACCACGGGCAGGCCGGGGTCCTCGGTCTTCAATTTTTTAAGTATCTCCAGGCCGTCGGCGTCGCCGAGGACCATGTCGAGCACCACCGCGTCGAAGGTCAGCGAGTCGGCCAGCGCCAGGCCCTCGGCGCCGGAGGCGGCCGCGGCGCAGGCGTGCCGGCCGCTTTCGAGGGCGGCTTTCAGCACGTAGCGCGTGTCGGCGTCGTCTTCGACTATGAGGATGTTTCCCATGGCGGAGTTAAACGATCTTCCTGAAACGCAGGCTTACCGCCGCGCCGCCCTCGGCGGAGGAGGAGACCAGAATGCGGCCGCCGTGCTCGTCCATGATCTGGCGCGCCAGGTACAGGCCGAGGCCGGTGCCGTTCTCCTTGGTGGTGAAGAAGGGCTGGAAGAGGTTGTCGAGCATGGCCGGCTCCAGGCCGGGGCCGTTGTCCGAGATGGTAAGGAAAACTTCCTTCTCGTCGGGCAGCCAGCCGGCGGCCACGGTGATGCGCCCTTCCTCGGCGCCCTCCAGCGCCTGCGCGGCGTTGTTGAGCAAATTATAGATCACGCTGTGCATGTAATGCGGGTCCAGGAACACCTTGGGCGCCTTGTCGAAGCGCTTCTCAATCCTGACCTTGGCCGTCTTCAGCGAGCTGTCGATGAGCTCCAGCGCGGTCTCGGCCGCGGCGTCCACGGAGTAGGGCTCGAGGCGGCACATGCCGCTGCGCGAGAAATCCAGCAGCGTCTTGACTATGCGCGAGGCGCGCCGGGCGTTGCGCTCTATCAGCTCGGCGCCGGTCCGCACGCCCTCGGGCTGGCCTTCCTGGGCGCGCAGCAGCTCCGACGTGGAAAGGATCACGTGCAGCGGGTTCTTGATGTCGTGAGCGAACATCGACGTCAGCTGGCCCATGGAGGTGAGCCGGTTGAGCTTGCGCGCGGCGTTCTTGAAAACGTGCGGGTCCTTCAGCGCGGACCATTCGTCGGGGGAGACCGGGGACAGGAAAAGGCAGAAGCCGTTCACGGCGCCCTCGGCGCCCTTGAGGGCCTGCACGGTGAGGAACAGGCGGGCGATGCTCCTGGAGGCCGTCAGCATGTAGAAGCGGTAATTGCGCACGATGCCGTTCTTGGCGGCCAGCTCGGTGAGCTCGGAGAAATCTTTAAGGTCTTTCTCGAGCACCAGCTCCGAGACCGGCTTGCCTCCGATCTCCTGGCCTTCCCAGCCCAGCAGCCGCAGCGCGCTGTTGTTGACCAGCAGCACGGTGAGCGCCCGGTCCAGCACCAGCATGGGTTCCTGCGCCTGGAAAAAGATAGCGTCGACGAGGCTGCGGTGTATGGGGTTGGTGGCTTCAGCCATTTTCTTGCTCATCATAGTTTGGCCCTGTAGAGGTTCACGCTGCGCCTGGAAACGCGCACGCCGTAAGTAGTTCTAAGGGCCTCGGTGATCTCGCTGTCGGTCATTTCCCTGCTGCCCGCCCCCAGAATTTCCCTTATTCTATCAATTATATACGCGTTTCTAGACAGAAAAAGTCCTTTTATGGCCGTCTCCTCCCCCCGGGGCAGCAGGATGCTTTTTCCGGCTATCAGGCGGGAGACTGTGGCTGGGTTCAGCCCGGCGCGGGCGGCTATCTGCCGCTGGGTCAGAGGTTTAAGGCCGGACTCGCGCAGCAGATAGCCGGCCTGGGCCTCGAGGATAGCCGTCAGGACCTTATGAAAACCGGCCTTGCGCCAGGCGAGGCGCTGGGCGCGCGACAGCAGCGAGGAGGCCCTGGAAGCCTCGGCGCCGCTGATGTCGCCGCTCCGCACGAGGGCGGCCAGGGCGCGCCGGTCTATGCGGTAAACGCCGCGCACGTAGCCGGGGTGGGTGTAAGCGGCGGCAAGCTTCCCGTTCTCCGCCGTGACCACGGCGGCGCAGCGCAGGTAAAGGGCCGGCAGCGCCCGCGGCGGAACGCGCTCGTGGGCCAGCGTGAAAGCGTCGGAGAAGTTCTTCAGGGCTGAGGCCTCGGCCGCGGTAAAACCGCAGGCCCGGCCGGCGGCGGCCGGGTCGAAAACGGAGGCGGAGAGGAAGAATTTTTCAAAATTGGCCTGGCCGGCACGGCGCGCCAGCTCCAGCATGGCCGGGCGGTCAGCCAGCCATTCGCCCGCCCCGCCGGCCTCGGCGGCGGAGGCCAGCGCGGCGTCACCGCAGGCGTACGAAAAGGCGTAGGAGGCGCCCGGCAGCCGCCGGCGTATCACCGGGGCGGCGCCGTCCGGGCCGGCGGCGCAGAGGCGGGTAAAAAGCGGGTCGGCTTCCAGCTCGGCCGCCTGCCGCAAAAAATCCGCCTCCGGCGCGGCCAGCACCGAGAACAGGCGCAGGTCCTGGCTCTGCCTCTGTTCCTGGGATAGTCCCAGGACCTGTTTTTTGCGTTTTTCCATTGGAGGTGCCCCGGCGGAATTATAACATTTTAGCCGTTTCCGGGCGGGCGGCCGGGGCCGCCGTCGGCAGATTTGACAACCCCCCGCGAGTATTCATAGATTAACCCTATTCCAAAGCTTTTTGGTGTACGGTTCACGACAACAGACTCTCGCTCGCGGCGGCCCGGGGGACCCTGAGCGGGGGCGCAGTCCGAACAATTTTACCAGAGAGTCCTGGCAAATCGATCCCGAGGACAAGCCCATGAAGACCATGACCACAGGCAGGAAAGAGATACACCTTAGCGACAACCAGGCCAAGGTGATCAAGGACAAGTATTTGCGCGACGACAAGTCCGCCGAGGAGCTGTTCGAGCGGGTAGCCCGCAACATCGCCCTTTCCGAGATAATTTTCCATCCCAACTCCGCCAAGTGGGGTCTGTTCGAGGGCGTGACCGTGCGCCAGTTGGAGACCGAGGTCGCCGGCGGCAAGACCCGCACCCTGCTCTTCCACGAGGGCATAGCCGAATCCTCCGAGCGCGAGGCCAACTTCATGCGCTTCATCGCCAACCTGGAGAAGGCCTACCGCGATTATCCCGACGCCCGCGAGGCCGCCGACCGCTGGAAGAACGAATTCTACAACCTGATGGCCGCTTTCGATTTCCTGCCCAATTCCCCCACGCTGATGAACGCCGGGCGGGACCTGCAGCAGCTCTCGGCCTGCTACGTGCTGCCCGTGCCCGACTCGATGGAAGGCATAGCCAAGGCGCTGACCGCGCAGAGCCTGATACAGAAATCCGGCGGCGGCACCGGCTTCTCCTTCTGCCGCGTGCGCCCGAAAGGCGACGTGGTGAAGAAGACCAACGGCGTGGCCAGCGGCGCCATCTCGTTCATGAAGCTCTTCGACAAGCTGACCGACGTGGTCAAGCAGGGCGGCACCCGCCGCGGCGCCAACATGGGCATCATCCCGTACTGGCACCCCGAGATCAAGGAATTCATCACCATCAAGTCGCAGCAGGGCGCGCTGGAGAACTTCAACATCTCCATAGCCCTCGACGAGAAGTTCATGCGGGCCGTGGAAACCAACGGCACCTACGACCTGATGAACCCGCGCACCAAACAGGCCGCGGGCACGATGAACGCCCGAGAGGTCTTCTCCAGCATGGTGGAATCCGCCTGGGCCAGCGGCGATCCCGGCATAGTCTTTCTCGACCGCATCAACGACACCAATTCCAACCCCACCCCGGCGCTGGGACAGATAGAGAGCACCAACCCCTGCGGCGAACAGCCGCTGCTGCCTTGGGAGTCGTGCAACCTGGGCTCGCTCAACCTGGCCAACTATGTGACGGGCGAACTGACGCACGGCAGCCTGGACTGGGAGCGCCTGGAGGCGGACGTGCGCAAGGCCGTACGTTTCCTCGACGACGTCATCGAGATCAACAATTATCCGCTGCCCGAGATAGAGAAGATCGCCAAGGGCAACCGCAAGATCGGCCTGGGCCTCATGGGCTGGGCCGAGACCGCCGTAAAGCTCGGCGTGCCCTACGACAGCCCCGAGGGCCTGAAGAAGGCCGAAGAGGTGATGAAGTTCATCAACGACAAGGCGATGGACGCCTCAGAACAGCTGGCCAAAGAGCGCGGCGTGTTCCAGAACTGGGCCGGCTCCATCTATGATACCGAGAGCCGCAACTTCCGCGGCGTCTCCGCCAGGCCCCGCAACGCCTCCCGAACCACTATCGCCCCCACCGGCACCATAGCCATCGCCGCCGGGCTGCAGGGCTCGGGCATAGAGCCCTTCTTCGCCGTGGCCTACACGCGCTACAACGCCCGCGCGCTGGACGCGATCAAGAACAACAAGGACGCGGACGCGCGGGACACCTTCTACGAGGTGAACTCGCTGTTCAAGCAGCTGGCCAAGGAGCAGAACTTCTTCGGCCTGGACGAGAAGACGCTGTGGAAGAAGATAGAGTCCAACCACAAGGCCGTGCGCGGCATCCCCGAGATCCCCAAGCGCGTGCAGGACCTGTTCCCCACCGCGCACGACGTCAGCGTGGAGAACCATATCCGCATCCAGGCGGCCTTCCAGAAGCACATCGATAACGCCGTCTCCAAGACCATCAACATGCCCAACACCGCGAAGGTGGAGGACGTCAAGCACTGCTACCTGCTGGCGCACAAGCTGGGCTGCAAGGGCCTGACCGTCTATCGCGACGGCTGCAAGGCGCAGCAGGTGCTCAATATCGGCGCCGGCGCCCAGGCGCAGGCCAAGACCAAGAAGAAGAAGGGCCCGGTGCAGTCCTTCGGCGTCTCGTCGGAATATTTCCAGCTCAAGACCGGTTACGGCCCGCTGCACGTGCACATCAACTACAACGAGCACGGCCCGTACCAGGTGTTCACCAACATGCCGCCGCTGGGCACCGAGATCAGCGGCCTGACCTCGCTTATGGGCATCCTGCTGTCGAAGTACCTCGAAGAGGGCGGCGACCCGATAAAGGTGATCAAGCACCTCAACTCCGTGAAGGGCGACAGGCCCGTGGGGCTGGGCGAGAACCGCATCAACTCCATAGCGCACGGCCTCGCCGTGGCGCTGCGGAGCCATCTCAAGCGCACCGGCGTCATCGCCAGCGACTCCGAGATCAACGGCCAGGCCAAGCTGGAGCTGTGGGACGCCTCGCACACGCAGTACTGTCCCAAGTGCTACTCGTCCAACGTCAGTTACGAGAGCGGCTGCTCCGGCCCCACCTGCCACGACTGCGGATACTCGGAGTGTTCTTAAACCAGCGCCGCGCCAAAGAGGGCCCCGGGAAACCGGGGCTCTTTTTTTGCCCTGACAACAGACCCTTGACACGTCAAGGCCGCGGCTGATATACTTTAAATAGACACTATGAACAAGCTGACCGCCCTGCTGCTGGCCGCCGTCCTGGCCGCCCCGAACCTGCTCCACGCCGGCGCGCGCAGTTTTTGTTCCATGGACCAGGCGGTGGACCAGATGGTGCAGGCCGGCAACATAGACCAAAAGGGGATATACAAAGACCTGCGCGGCGGCCGCTCCATGCAGCAGATCAACTCCATAGTACGCGATATGGCCTCCGACATCGTAACGAAGAAACTCGCCGAAAGCCGCGGCGAGACGGTGCAGATAACCTGGAAGGACGTCTACGACCTGCACGGAAGCGTCAGCGCCTGGGTCTGCGACCAGGGGGCCAGGATGTACTGCGCCACCAGCTTCGTAGACGCCATAGGCGCCGGCCTTACGGGAACATCCGTAGGCCGCGGACTGACGGGAGTAGGCCTGGCCCTGGCCGGCCCCCCCGGCTTCGTCCTGCTGGGCGGCATGAAGATAACGCAGGAAACTTTCCAGTGCACACCGGATACCGTCGCCATGGCGCTGGACGCCGGCGAGACCGTGGTGGTGCTGCTCCCCTGGTGCAAGGCCCCCGGCTTAAACAAGCTCTGCGTCCGCGCAGGCAAAGCGGCCGGCGGCAAAGCGCTGGAACTGGTAGCCAGATACGGCAACCAGGAATACGCCATCGGCGCTGCCAAATTCGTACAGACCCAGGCCGGCGGCAAGCTGGTGAAGGTCGTGGTAGACGAGATCAAGGGCAACGCCAAAGAGCAGGCCGCCGGCACCGTCAACAGCACCATCTATAACGGCATAACCGGCAAGTCCGCCGGAGACTCCGCCCCGGCGCCCGGGGCCCCCATGCCGGTAGGCTTCCCCTAGTCCCCGCTAGCGGATGCTGCCCCGGCCCCAGTTAAGCCGGGGTTCTTTTTTCGCCTTCCTAGCCCCCCCGCCCCGGGCTTTGCTATCATATAGATATGAAGCGAGGAATTTTCATCGTTCTCGAGGGCCCCGACCGCTCCGGGAAGTCCACGCAGGCCTCCTTACTCAAAGCCTGGCTGGAGGAGCGCGGCCGCGAGGTAGTGGTCACGCGCGAGCCCGGCGGCACCCGCCTCTCGGAGCAGATCCGCAAGATCCTGCTGGACCCGAAGAGCAGCATCGAGCCGATGACCGAGCTTTTCCTCTACGAGACGTCGAGGATAAAGCATACCCTGGAAAAGATAATGCCCGCGCTGAAAGCCGGCAAGGTGATCATCTGCGACCGCTACACCCTTTCTACCACCGCCTACCAGGGCTACGGCCGGGGCCTGGACCTCAAGACCGTCGAGACGCTCAACCGCATAGCCACGATGAATTTAAAGCCGGACCTCACGCTGGTCCTGGACATTCCGGACAGGATCTTCGCCCAGCGCGAGCATTTGCGCGCCGGGCGCGACCGCATGGAGCGCCAGTCCGACCTGTTCCGCCGGCGCGTCAACCGCGCCTACAAGCTGCTGGCCCGCCGCCCCGGCGTCACCCGCGTGGACGCCGGCCGGTCCATAGACGAGATACAGGGCGATATCCGCGCCAGGGTGGCGCGGCTGCTCAAGAAGTAAACCATGTCCTTCTCCTCCATCCTCGGCCACGATAAGACCGTCAAACGCCTGCGGGCGATGATAGAGTCCGGCCGTGTGCCGCCGGCCCTGATCTTCCACGGCCTGCCGGGCACCGGCAAGTTCCTGGCCGCGCAGGAATTCGCCAAGGCGCTCAACTGCTCGCACGCCGCGCACCGGGAGAAGCCGCCCGCGCCGCCGCAGCCCGACCCCGACGACCTGTTCGCCGCCGCCGCGCCGCCGCCCCCCCCGCCGGCCCCCGAGCCGGAGCCCGTCCCCCCGCACACCGACCCGTCGGACTCCTGCGGCGTCTGCCTCTCCTGCCTGCAGGCGGCCAGCGGCGCGCACCCCGACATCCGCGTGGTGGACACCGAGATGCAGGCGGCCCTCCTAGACGAGGACGAGAGCGCCAACCTCAAGATCGACACCATGCGCGAGATGACGCGCTGGGCCCAGCAGAAGCCCATGCTCTCCCCGTGGAAAGTGTTCATCGTGCGCGACGCCGAGGCCATGGTGACCAACGCGCAGAACGCCATCCTCAAGACGCTCGAGGAGCCGCCGCCCGGGACCATAGTGATACTCACGGTCTCGCGCAAGAATTCGCTGCTTTCCACCATCCTTTCGCGGTCCTGCCTGATAGAGTTCGGCGCCCTGCCGCGGGAGGCCCTCGCGGCCATACTGCGCCGCGGCGGCGCGGACCCCGCTCAGGCGGAGGCGCTGGCCTCACTCGGCGGCGGCTCGCTGGAGAAGGCGGCCGAAGCCGGCGCTTTCCTCAAGCGCGCCGCAGCGCTGCGCCCCTCGGACCCGGCGCGGGCCTTCAAGTTCGCGGCCGGCCTGCCGCGCGACAGCCACAAGGCGCGCGAAGAGGTGAAAACGCTGCTGGACCTGCTGCTCGCCCGCGGGCGCGGCGCCTGGCGCAACGCCGAGGGGCCGGCCAAGGCCCGGCTCACGGCCCTGCTGCGCCGCACGCTGGACCTGAAGCGCATGGCGGACAGGAACGTTTCCTACATGCTGATCTTGGAGACCGCGCTGCTGGAAAGCGAACGCGCGGGCATAAAACTGGAAGACCTGGTAAAACCGGGCTAGTACGCTTCGGAGAGAACACCCAACATGAAATCGAAAAAATACTACATCACGACCCCCCTCTACTACGTCAACGACAAGCCGCATATCGGCCACGCCTATACCACCCTGGCCGCAGACATCCTGGCCCGCCACCTGCGCGCCAAGGACGTGCCGGTGCATTTCCAGACCGGCACCGACGAGCACGGCTCGAACATAGAGAAGATCGCCCGCGAAAAGGGCGTGGAGCCCAAGGCCTGGTGCGACGGTATCTCGGCCGATTTCCGCGAGCTGTGGAAAACGCTCAACGTGAAGTACGACCACTTCATCCGCACCACCGACCCGGCCCACGAGGCCGGCGTGCAGGCCGTCTTCGAGAAGCTCATAAAGAGCGGCGACGTGTACCTGGGCTCCTATGACGGTCTGTACTGCCGCTCCTGCGAGGCTTTCTACGACGAGGGCGAGCTGAAGGAGAAGAACTGCCCGGTGCACGGCAAGCCGGTGGAGCACGTCAGCGAAGAGACCTATTTCTTCAGGCTCTCCAAGTACGAAAAGCCCCTGCTGGAGCACTACGAGCAGCACCCCGATTTCCTGTCCCCCCGCTACCGGGCGCAGGAGCTGCTCAACTTCGTAAAGTCCGGTCTCAAGGACATCTCCATCTCGCGCACCAAGGTGGCCTGGGGCGTGCAGGTGAAGTCGAACCCCAAGCATACCGTCTACGTCTGGTTCGACGCGCTGCTCAACTACGCCACCGGCGCCGGCTATAACCCGGAGCACGTCTCCCCCGACTTCAACACCATGTGGCCCGCCGACGTGCACCTGGTGGGCAAGGAGATCTTCCGCTTCCACGGCGTGATCTGGCCCGCCATGCTGATGGCCCTCGGCGTGGAACTGCCCCGCAAGGTCTACGCCCACGGCTGGTGGACGATCAACGGCGACAAGATGTCCAAGTCCCGCGGCAACTTCATCAAGGCCGAGGACGTGGTGCAGGAGTACGGCGTGGACGCGCTGCGCTATTTCATCTTCAGGGAAGTCTCGTTCGGCCAGGACGGCGACTTCTCCATGGACGCCTTCAAGCGCCGCTATAACGCCGACCTGGCCAATGACCTGGGCAACCTGTTCTCCCGCATCATGAACATGGCCGCCAAGTACCTGGACCACCAGCTGCCGGAAAAGCCGGAAGGCTCGGTCATCTTCGGCGAGTTCAAGACCTGGACGCCGGAGATACACCGCAGCATCGAGACGCTGCAGTTCGGCGAGGCGCTGGAAAAGATCTGGAAAGCCGTCAGCCGGCTCAACCACCTGGTGAACGAGCGCAAGCCCTGGGAGCTGGCCAAGAAGGACCCCGAGGCCCTCAAGGTCTTCCTGTATGAAATGGTCTGGTGCCTGCGGCTGATAGCCGGCTGGATAGACCCTTTCATGCCCGACACCGCGAGCCGCATGCACCTGCAGCTCGGCGTGGGCCGCCCGGCCGACGGCACCGAGCCGCAGAAGGTGCCCGCCCTGTTCCCGCGCAAGCAGGACGAGTCCAAGCCGGCCCGGGCCGGGTTGGACAATATAGTTCCTCCCTCTTCCCCGTCAGGGGGCTTGAAGCCGAAGGACATCAAAACGAACTAGCCGCCGCCGCAAATAAAAAAGCCCGGGACCTCCCGGGCTTTTTTTGCGCCCCGACGGGGCTCAGGCCTCTTTCGGGGCCCGCTTGAACATATTGTAGACGCCGCCGAAAACGCCGGACAGCGCGTAGACCGAGAAGAAGATGAACAGCGCGTCGTGCGGGTAGGCCACTATCAGCGACAGGATGGCCGTCAGGAACAGCACGCCCTTGATGGAGTTCAGCTTCACCATGTCGCCCTTGAAAGCGGCGTACGGGGCGTTGGACACCATCAGCAGGGCCAGCGAGACCACGATGAACGGGATGCCCGCGTAGGCGAAAGGCATCAGCTCGGAGACGCCGGGGATGCTGCGGATCCCGCCGTTGCCCTCGAGCAGGCTGTAGGCCAGCACGAAAGAGATCATCACGCCGGCCGCGCCGGGCGTGGGCAGGCCCTGGAAATAATCCTTGGAGCCGCCGCCGAAGTGGGACTTGACGTTGAAGCGGGCCAGACGCAGGGCCGCGCAAAGCACGTACAGGAAGGCCACCGGGTAGCCCCAGACGCCGTAGTCCTTGAGCACCAGCTTGTAGACCAGGTAGGCCGGCGCTATGCCGAACGACATCCAGTCGGAAAGCGAGTCTATCTCCACGCCGAACGAACTCTCGCCGTGCACCAGACGCGCCACGCGCCCGTCGAGCATGTCCATCACGTAGGAAGCCACTATGAACCAGGCCGCCTGCACGAACTTGCCTTCCGAGGCCAGCAGGACCGCGAAGAAGCCGAAGGCCATGTTGGCTATCGTGAAGATGGACGGCAGCACCACGGCGCCGGTCTTCTTGAGCTTGGCGATGTCTATGCGCTTTTTTTCCTGTATCTCTTCCATGGTTCGGATCCTTTTACCAGAGGGCCAGCACGGTCTCGGCGCCGGCCACCTTGTCGCCGGGCTTCACCAGCACGCGCGCGCTGTCGGGCAGGTAGACGGCCACCTGCGAGCCGAAGTAGATCATGCCGATGCGGCTGCCCTTGGCCACGTCCTGGCCTTCCTTGACGTAGCAGGCGATGCGGCGGGCGATGGAACCGGTGATCTGTTCCACGCCTATGGTGCGGCCGTGCTCGTCGGTGAGTTGTATGAGGTTGCGCTCGTTGGTGGCGGCCTCGGGCTTATAGGCTATCGCGAAGCTGCCCTTGGTGTAGAGGGTCTTGGACACCTTGCCGTCCATCGGGGCGCGCTGCACGTGCACGTTGAGCACGGACAGGAAGATGCGCACGACGGTGATCCCGGGGACGCCCTCGTTCTGCACGGTCATCACGGTGCCGTCGGCGGGGCAGGCCAGTTCGCCGGGGGCGAAGACCTTGTCCCGCTCGGGGTCGCGGTAAAAGTACGAGGAGAAAGCGGCGAAAGCCAGACCCAGGAACATCAGCGTCACGCCGGTGCCCTGGCACCAGTACATGGCCACGCCGCCCAGAGCGGCCACCGCTACGCCGCCGGCTATCAGCTTTACGCCTTCAGGTGCGAATCGCATGTTATCCTCCGTTAGAGACTGACGTAAGTTTACCTAAATAAACACGAACGACCAACTTCAAATTCGTGCCCGGGGCGGGACTCGAACCCGCACGGAGGAAACCTCCAGCTGATTTTAAGTCAGCTCTGGCTACCAGTTACAGCACCCGGGCGTTTTTACCGCTATTGCGGCCTCTGTGCGTCGGCTTAAGACTATGACAATTCGGGCACAGTATCCGCAAATTTTCAAGACGATTATCCCTGTTATCGCCGTTGACATGGTCCAGTTCCAGGGGCAGGCGTCCGTCGGGAAACAAATCTTACATAAACGGCATACGCGGAATCAATCGCTAATATTTGCGTCTGCCGGTTTCCCGGAGGCCGGCACCGGAAACCGCCGGCATTCACCCGACGTCAGCGGCTTTCCTTGCGGAGTTCCGAGTCGGCCAGGGCGCGGAAAGTCTCGCAGGTCATCGTCTTAACGCCCTCTTCGGAGGCGCGGTCCCTCAGGCCGTTGTCCGAGGTCACGATGATGGCGCGGATGCCCTCGCGCTCCATGAAATAGCCGCGCTCCACCAGCATCTCGTCCGCAGGTTCGGAGTCGCTGTAATAGACCGTGATGGCGGAGCCGGTGGCGAACGGCTTGCGGTACGGCCCGTCGAAAACCACGCGGAAGCAGGAGGGCCGCAGCGCCTCGGTGCGGGCCAGTTCGCCCAGCCAGCCCAGGAAGGCGCGCTCCAGCTCGTCGGCTGACTCCCCGGACGCGCGCTCCCAGAAGCGCAGCGAGAAATTGGAGCCGTCTATCAGGTAGACGGTGGGTTTTGTGGAGAATCGTTTCATTTTTTATCCGGCCCGGACACTTCCAGCACGGCGACGGTACGGCGCTGGCGCGTCAGCCGCAGGCCCAGCTGCTTCTGCAGGCCCGCGGCTATGGCCTTGCGGTCGGGCGAGGTCAGCTCGAACTCGTACTCGTAGGGGCCGCGGTCTCCGGTCTCGTCGAAGACCGGCTCGCCCAGCACATCCTTGAGGCGCAAGGCCACCGCGCCGAAGTTGGAGCCTTTCACCTCCAGCACGGATCCGTTGAGGGAAGATCCGCCGTAAGCGGCACTCTTCCGGACATTCACCGGGCCGCCGGGCGCCTTTTTCAGGACGTAGACTTCCTGCTCCCGTTCTGAACGCGAAATCTTCAGGCCCAGCGCGGCCTCGAGGCCTTTGAGGAAAAGCTCCTTCTTCAGGGCGGCGCGCTCCGGGGGCAGGCTGAAGCGTATATCGTAGGCGCCGTCCATGGCAGCCGCGGCCGAGGGCTTGACGACAAAGCGGTCCACGCGCCCGTACACCCACTCCAGCGCGTATTCCAGCGGCATGCCCGAAGCGGCGAGGGAGGCGGGGCCGTAGTCGGCAGAGCCGGAGCGGGTTTTAGACGGAGCCAGGTAGAATTCGGCCAGCGCCGGGCCGGTGGAGACCGCCGGCCCCTCGGAGGCGGCCCCGGCCGGCTGCCCGGCCAGCAGCCCCATGATGACGGCCGGGGACAGCTCGCCGCGCGGAAAGCCGGCCACCTTGCCGTCCCTGCCTATCAGCACGGTATGCGGCCGGCCGTAAACCTTGAAGGCCTTGAACACCGCCGCGCCGCCTTCGGGCGCCACCCAGCCGTCGATGCGGCTGGTCTCCAGGAAAGCCCGCACGTCGGCCTCGCTCTCGTCGGTGATGTGGAGGAAGACCACGGGCTTGCCCCTGAACCTTTCGGCCAGCGCGTTCAGCACCGGGATGGACTCCACGCAGGGATCGCACCAGGTGGCCCAGAATTCCAGCACCACCACTTTGCCGCGCAGTTCTTCCCAGCCGCGCAATTCCTTGACCGGGGCGTTGAGCACCTTGGGCAGGTTTATCTCCGGGGCCGGCAGGCCGGTCTTGGCCCGCTCGGGGCGCTGGCCCGGCTCTCCGGAACAGGCCGCCAGGGCGGCCAGCAGCGCGGCGGCCAGGAGTTTCTTCACGCCTTGATCCCCAGGGCCAGGCCTTCGCCGGTGGGAATGACGGAGGCTGAAACGAAGCGGTCCGCGTCGTAGAGCACGTGGAAGAATTCGCGCATGGCCCGGGCCGAGGCGTTGTCGCCGGCGTCCTCCCCCTCGTAGCAGACCTTGCCCTTGAAGAACACGCCGTTGGCCAGCACCATGCCGCCGGGGCGCAGGTTGGCGGCCGCCCAGCGCAGGTAGGACGGGTAAGCCGCGGCGTCGGCGTCGATATAGCAGAAGTCGTGCGGGCCCAGCTTGGCCAGCGTCTTAAGGCTTTCGGCGGCCGGGCCTTCCATCACGGTCACCTTACGCGTCAGCCCGGAGACCTCTATGCCGTCCTTGGCCGCGTTCACGCAGGCGGGGTCCTTCTCCAGGGAATAGAGCCGCGCGCCTTCGGGCAGACCGCGGGCCAGCCAATGGGCGGAATAGCCGTACAGGGAACCTATCTCCACGGCCTTGCGCGCGCAGGAGAGGCGGGCCAGGCATTCCAGCAGGCGCCCCTCCATCGGGGAAATGGACTCGGCGCGGACGCCGGCTTTTTCCATGGCCTCGGCCACGTGGGCCGCGAAGCCGTCGTCTGCGGCGGACAGGGAGGCGAAATAGGCGGCGAGCTCCGGAGTGTGGTAATGCCCGGAGAACATCTTTATCTTGTCTTTGGTCATGGGTCCTTGGTTACAGCGGCGAGCGGTGCAGAGTGACCCCGTAGCGCATGCCGTCCGGCAGCGAGCCGGCGCACATCATGACGGGGAAAGGGGCGAAATCGGCGGCGTTCAGGGCGGAGGCGCAGAAAGCCCCGGCGGGGCCGGACAGCGAGACCTGCGCCTGGAAATAGCGGCCGGCGCAGTTGTCCTTGCCGGCGTAAGGGCAGACGGCGTAGAAGTTAAGGCCGGCTGATAGTTCGGCGCCGCCCGGCAGCAGCAGCTTTTCGGAGGCGCCGGCGGCCGCGGCCTCTCCGGGAGAGGCGGGCAGGGCCAGGCGCAGGGCCACCGGCCGGTTGCGCTCGCCCGGCACTGGCAGGCGGCAGGAGCCGCCGGAGCAGTCCTGCGTCCAGGAGGAAATATAGCCGGACAGTTCCAGCGCCGGCTCGCCAACGGCGGCGGCCAGAGGCTGGGCAAGCAGGCAGGCGGCGATTACAATTATTCTTTTCATCTTACTTATACATATATTTTACTAAAAAAACCGGGCAGTCCGGGTTTTTCCCTTTTTTTTGCTTTAAATCGCCCTATATGCTATATTTCAATATCTATGGCGACCCCCAATATCAAATTCGGCACCTCCGGCTGGAGGGCAGTTATCGGCGAGGATTTCACTATTTCCACCTTGCGCCGCGTGAGCCACGCCGCCGCCGAACATGTCAAGGAAAACCGCGAGTACGGCTACAAGGGCGAGGAATTCCTGCTGAGCATGAAAAAAGCCGGCAAGCCCGCTCCCAAGACCGCCAAGGTCATCATCGGCTACGACACCCGCTACCTGTCCGAGGATTTCGCCCGGAACGCGGCCGAGGCCATAGCGGCCGAGGGCATAGCCACCGTAATTTCGGACCGCGAGGCCCCCACCCCGGTGGTGGCCTGGGAAGTGCTGCGCAACAACGCCTCCGGCGGCGTGATGATCACGGCCAGCCACCACCTGCCCCATTACAGCGGCTTCAAGTGGACCCCCTACTGGGGCGGTCCGGCGCTGACCGAGATCACCGCCGACCTGGAAGCCCGCGTGCAGTCGCTGACCATAGCCGAAGTGGAGAAGATCACCCCCTTCGAGCAGGGCGTCGGCGCCGGCATCATCAAGGTGGAAGATTTCCGCGAGGACTATTTCAAGCAGCTGGGTACGCTGCTGGACCTGGGGGCCATAAAGAAGGCCGGCCTGAAGATAGCCGCCGACGCCGTCAACGGCGCGGCCAGGTCCTACCTGCGCCCCATGCTGGAATCCGCCGGCGCCAAGGTGACCGGCCTGCGCGAGGACCGCGACGTGCTGTTCGGCGGACGCGCCCCCGACACCGGCGAAGAGAACCTGCGCGGCCTGAAAGAAGCCGTGGTGAAGGGCAAGATGCACCTGGGCCTGGCCTGCGACGGCGACGCCGACCGCTTCGGCGTGATAGACGCCGACGGCACCTGGATCTCCCCCAATCTGGTCCTGGGCCTGGTGCTCGAGCACCTGGTCAAGAACCGCGGCCTGAAGGGCAAGGTGGTCCGCTCGGTCATGACCTCCCATTTCGTGGACGCGATAGCCAAGTCGCACGGCCTGGAAGTGCGCGAGACCGCCGTGGGTTTCAAGCATATCGGCAACATGCTGCGCACCGGCCAGTACCTGATAGGCGGCGAAGAATCCGGCGGCCTGTCGATCATGAACCACGTGCCCGAGAAGGACGGCATCCTGGCCTGCCTGTTGATGGCCGAGATGGTGGCCTACGAGCGCAAGCCGATCAAGAAGATCATCGCGGACCTCGCCAAGAAGGTGGGCGTCTTCACCAACACCCGCCTGACGCTGCAGCTCGACAAGAACATTCACATGGAAGGGCTGATAGAGCGCCTGCGCCTCAACCCCCCGCTCAATCTCAGCGGCACCCCGGTCTGGCGCATAGACCAGACGGACGGCTTCAAGTTCATCATGAAGGACGGCAGCTGGCTGGGCCTGCGCCCCGCCGGCCTCACCGACCCGACCGTGCGCCTCTACGCCGAGGCCGCGACGCAGCAGAAGATAGACTCGCTCTGCGAAGCCGGCCGGAAGATCGTCAGCGGCAAATTTTAAGGCCCGCCAGCCGCTTAAGGCGGCGGACACACACAGGAGAAAAAACAATGGACGCTAAAATCAAGAAAGTATTCGCCAGGGAAATTCTCGACTCCCGCGGTTTCCCCACCGTGGAAGCCGATGTGCTGCTGACCGACGGCTCTTTCGGCCGCGCGGCGGTGCCGAGCGGCGCCTCCACCGGCACGCACGAGGCGCTGGAAATGCGCGACGGCGGCAAGCGCTACCTGGGCAAGGGCGTGGCCAAGGCCGTTGAGAACGTGAACAAGGCCATCGCCGGCGAGATCGGCGGCCTGAAAGCCGACCAGATAAAGATCGACGAGATGATGATAAAGCTCGACGACACGCAGACCAAGAGCAAGCTGGGCGCCAACGCCATCCTCGCCGTCTCCATGGCGCTCGCCCGCGCCGGCGCGGCCAACGCCAAGCTCCCCCTCTATGCCTATATCCGCAAGGCCTACGGCCTCAAGCACAAGGACTTCATCATCCCCGCCCCGATGATGAACATCATCAACGGCGGCAAGCACGCCGACTCCGGCATCAGCATCCAGGAGTTCATGATCGTCCCCACCGGAGCGCCGCGCTTCACCGACGCCATCCGCATGGGCTGCGAGATCTACCACACCCTCAAGAAGATCCTGGCCAAGGCCGGCTATACCACCGCGGTGGGCGATGAGGGCGGCTTCGCCCCGAAGATCTTCACGCACGAGTCCGTGCTGGAGACCATCTGCAACGCCATCAAGGAAGCGGGCTACACCTTCAAGGAAGTCCAGATAGCCCTGGACTCCGCCGCCAGCGAGTTCTTCCAGAACGACCGCTACGTCTTCGAAGGCTCCAACCTGAGCTACCAGGACCTGACCGCCAAATACTCCGAGTGGAAGAAGCACTTCCCCCTGATCTCCTACGAGGACCCGCTCGCCGAAGACGACTGGGAAGGCTGGGACCACCTGACCAAGCACCTGGGCAAGAAGGCCCGCATCGTCGGCGACGACCTGTTCGTCACCAACCCCGAGCGCCTGAAGAAGGGCATCGAGGACGGCGTGGCCAACTCGATCCTCATCAAGCTCAACCAGATCGGTTCGCTGACCGAGACCATCCGCGTGATAGAGATGGCCCACAAGGCCAACTATACCACCGTGATCAGCCACCGCTCCGGCGAGACCGAGGACGCCTTCATAGCCGACCTGGCCGTCGCCACGAACGCCGGCGCCATCAAGACCGGCGCGCCGTGCCGCTCCGAGCGCCTGTGCAAGTACAACCAGCTCATCCGCATCGAGGAAGAACTGGGCAAGAAGGCGCGCTACGCCAAGGACAGCGTCTTCAAGTTCAAGTAAAGCGATCCGCAGAAAAGCCCCGTCCGCGCCGCGGGCGGGGCTTTTTAACAGCCGTCGACAGCCATGAAACCCCTCCGCTTTAAATTCAATCTCAAGTACCTGCTGATAGCCGCGCTGGCGGCCGTCCTGCTGGGCAACAGCGGCTTCCGCAAGCTGGTCAAGAACTACCGCGAGTACAGCCGCCTCAAGTCGGAGAAGGCCAGGCTGGAGGCCCAGGGCGGCCAGCTGCGCCGCCAGCTCAAGGAAGTGAGCGAGAAACCGGCCATAGAACAGGCCGCCCGCCGGGAACTGAGCATGATACGGCCGGAAGAGACCGAGTACCGGTTCCCGCCGCCCAAGGAGACCGACAAATGAAGACGCGCCAGTTCAAGGTGGGCCCGATGGAGAATTTCTCCTACCTGGTCTGGGACGAGGATACGCGCGACGCCGCGGTGATAGACCCCGCCTGGCAGCCCGAGGCGCTGGCGGACTTCGTCAAATCTGAAGAGCTCAAGATACACTGCGTGCTGCTCACGCACGCCCACCCCGACCATATCAACGCCGTCGCTTTCTTCACCGCGGCGGACAAGGAACTGCCCGTCTACCTGCACGAGGCCGACTATTTCATGCTCGAGAGCCGCCCGCCGCTGCTGCGCACCTTGGCCGACGGGGAGCAGGTGCAGGCCGGCGCGCTGAAGGTCGGCGTACTGCACACGCCCGGCCACACCCCCGGCTCCGTCTGCTACCTGGCCGGCGACGCGGTCTTCACCGGGGACACGCTTTTCATCGGGGAATGCGGCAGGGTGGACCTGCCGGGATCGAGCGCCGAGGCTCTCTACGACAGTTTCGTGAAGCTGGCCGCGCTGCCCGACGAGGCCAAGGTCTGGCCCGGCCACTCCTACAACGGCGACACCTCCACCTTCGGAGTGCAGAAGGAATACAACCTCTACCTGAAGCTGGCCCGCCAGGGCCGCAGGGCCGAGTTCCTGAAGGCGGTCGCGTGAAGGGCTGGGGCGCAGTCTCCGACTTCGACGGCACGATCACGCTGCGCGACGTGGGCGACCACCTGCTGCTGCATTACGGCTTCGCCGACAGGAAGACCATAGAGGAATCCTACTCGCTCAAGGTGCGCGTGGAGGACTTCATGAAGCGCGCCTTCGCCGGCGCGGCGCTCAGCGAGCGCGTGATAGCGGACTTCGTGCGCGAGCGGGTAAAAGCCCGGCGCGGCTTCCGCGAGTTCATCCTCTTCTGCGAGGCCAACGGCGTGCCCTTCGAGATCGCCAGCGGCGGCGTGGACCTGTACGCGGACCCGTTCTTCGCCAAGCACGGCGTCAGCGTGAAATCCTTTTTCGGAAAGGCGAAAGTAGTTAAGGGCGGCATAAAGATAGATTATCCTTTCCTGCGCCGCACGGACCTCAGCTCTTTCAAGGCCTCGCGCGTGGCGCGCATGAAGCGCCTGGGCCTCAAGGTGGTCTTCTTCGGCGACGGCCCCAACGACTTCAAGGCGGCCGCCCTGGCCGACAAGGCTTACGCCACGGGCCGCCTGCTCAAGCTGTGCCGGGAGCGCGGCGTTCCCGCCTCCCCCCTCACCGATTTCACCCGCGCCGCGGCCTATATAAAGAGGCATCCCTGATGCACCCCGTCATCTTCCAGCTGGGATCCTTCAAGCTGCCGGCCTACGGCCTGCTGGTGGCCTGCGGCTACCTGGCGGCCATACTGTACGTCTTCAACAAGGCCCGCGCGGCCGGCTTCGACAAGGAAAAGCTCTCCGACCTGGTCTTCTACACCGTCGTCAGCGGCATGCTGGGCGCCAAGCTCTTCTACGCCGTCACCTACTGGGAGGAATTCGGCCCCGACTTCGCCGGCCGCCTGGTCTTCCTCCTGAAGAGCTTCCAGTACGGTTTCGTCTTCTACGGCGGCCTGGTGTTCGGCGCGGCCGCGTTCTTCCTGGCCGCGCGGCGCGCGGCCATAGCCCCGCTCAAGGCGGCTGACCTGTTCGCCCCGGCGCTGGCGCTGGGCCACGCCTTCGGGCGCGTCGGCTGTTTCCTGGCCGGCTGCTGCCACGGCAGCCCCACCTCCTGCCCGGTCAGCGTCACTTTCACCGACCCGGCCTCCGAGGTCAACCCGCTGTACCTCGGCGTGCCGCTGCATCCCGCGCAGCTCTATGAGGCGGCCGGCAACATGGTTATTTTTCTCGCGCTCAACTACGGCCTCAGGCGTTCGCTGGCCGGCCGGCTGCGCCCCGGCGCGCTGGTAGCGGCTTACGCCGCCCTGTATTCCGCCCTGCGTTTCTCGCTGGAATTCCTGCGAGGCGACGACAGGGGCGGCCTGCTGCTGGGGCTCTCCCCGGCGCAGCTCATATCGCTGGCGGTCATGGCGGCCGCCCTGGTTTTCCTAAAGGCTAAAAAATGAAAAAGACCAAGCTGACCTATTCCGGCATCCCGTGCAGGCTCGACGTCTTCCTGACGCAGAGCGGCAAGGACTTCTCCCGCTCCTACGCGCGCCAGCTCATCGAAAAGGGGCATGTCACCGTGGGCGGGGAGCTGAAGAAGCCCTCCTACCTGCTCGGCGACGGCGAGACCGTGGAACTGAAGATCCCTGACGCCGGGCAGGAGCAGGCCGGGTTCGAGGACCTGGTGCTCTACGAGGACAAGTACCTGCTGGCCGTGTGCAAGCCGGCCGGCATAGCGGTGCATCCCAACGCGCCCGGCTGGGAGACCAACCCGGCCGCCTCGCTTATCGGCGAGCCCACGCTGGTCTCGATGATCTATACGGCCCGCCCCCAGATGGCCAAAGGCGGCCTGGAGCGCCTCGGCCTGGTGCACCGGCTCGACCGCGACACCAGCGGCCTGATGCTGCTGGCCAAGAACACCGACGTACAGGACGAGCTGAAGAAGGGCTTCAGGGACCGCCTGATGGAGAAGACCTATATCGGCGGCGTCTCGGGCATCCCCGAGCTCAAGCGCGGCATGATAGACGCCCCCATAGGGCGCGCCAGCGGCTTCAAGAAGATCAAGGTCTGGGAATACGGCCGCGAGGCGGTGACCGAGTACACCGTCATCGAGAAGGGCCGCAACTGCTCGCTGCTGGAGATCCGCCCCAAGACCGGCCGCACCAACCAGATCCGCATCCATATGGAATACATCGGCCACTCCATCATGGGCGACAAGCTTTACGGCGGCCCGCCCGCGCCGCGCATGCTGCTGCATTCCCTGAGCCTGGTCTTCCAGCACCCCGTCACCGGCAAGAAAACCCGGCTGGAAGCCCCCCTCCCCGAAGATTTCAAGAACGCCTGGAAAGCGGTCAAGAAGCTTTAAAACAGCCCCCGGCGCAACCGGCAGGGGGGCCGGCGCGTATGTATACTGATGGGCGAAACTGAAAAAGAACTGCTCGGCCGCTGCCTGGCCGGCGACAACGCCGCTTTCGGCGGCCTCGTGGACGCCTACCAGGACAGGCTCTACAGCTTCGCGCTGCGCCTGCTCAAGGATCCCGCCGCCGCCGAGGAAGCCGCGCAGGCGGCTTTCGTTAAGGCCTTCCGCGCCCTCCCTTCCTATAATACAGCCCAACCTTTCGCCCCCTGGCTTTTCCGCATAACCCACAACGCCTGCATGGACGCGCTGCGCGCCGGCGGCAGGACCGTTTCGATGGACCACGAGGATTTCCCCGACCTGCCGGACCGCGCACCCGCTATGGACGACTCGCTGGCCGACGCGCTGGACGGCGAGCGCATAGAGGCCCTGCTGGCCTCGCTGCCGCCCATCTACAGCGAGGCGCTGCTGCTGCAGTACCGCGAGGATATGGGCCCGGCCGACATCGCCCGCGTCATGGGCGTGCCGGAGGGCACGGTAAAGGCCAGGCTGTTCAGGGGCCGGGAACTGATAAAGGCCAGGCTGCGCGTAGCGGGCGCAACCATTTGAGAGGCTGGAGCGTATTATGAACATGGAGACCGGGAAGACGGATAAAGCGATAGCGGCGGCCATAGCGGCCCTGCCCTACCGTTCCCCCTCGGCGGGGTTCAGGGCCGGCGTCATGGCGGCCATAGCCGCGCAGGCGGCGGCCCGGGAGAGGTTGGGATGGGCGCTGAAAGCCGCCGGGGCCATGACGGCCGGCTGGGCCGCCCTGGTAGGGCTGGCCGCTTCCGGCCCTCTGGCCGCCTTCCTGGCCGATTACGCGCCTCTGGCGCTGGAGCCGGGCGGCCTCGGCCAGGCGCTGCGCCTGCTGGGCGCGCGCGCCGCGCTGGCGGCCGGCAGGCTGCCCGAGACTTTCGGCTTCCTGGGCGACCTGGCCGGCCTGCTGCCCGGCCTGCCGCCGGTTTACGAGATCGGGGCCGCGATGCTGGCGACCGCGGCCGTGATCAGGGCGATAGGCGCCCCGGCCCGCGCGGAGCAGAAGATCTAGCTACGGAGGACATATGAAGAAACTGATGACCATATACATGACGGGCACGCTGGGCGCGCTGCTGGCCCTGGCCGGCCTGGCCCAGGCCGGGCGGCCGGAGATAGTGCACGAGGACATTTTCGTAGCCAAGGGCGAGACCCTGCGCGGTGACATCGCCACGGACAAGTCCATCACGGTGGACGGCTTGCTCAAGGGCGACGCCGTCTCGGTGGGCGGCGCCTCGGTCACGGTCAACGGCGAAGTCACCGGGGACCTGGTCTCGATGGGCGGCGCCGTGGCGATACCGGGCACCGTGCGCGGCGACGTGTCGAGCATAGGCGGCCCGGTGGACGTCAGCGGCAGGGTGGGCGGCAACCTGTCCGCCGTGGGCGGCAAGGTGACGCTGTCGGGCACCGGCCAGGTGGACGGCGAGATCTCCGCGCTGGGCGGCGGCGTGGAGAAGGGGCCGAACGCGGTGCACAAAGGCTCGGTCAACAGTTTCAGCGCCGACGCCATCAGGGGCACGCTGACCAACGCCCTCGGCGTGGCGCGCACGGTGGGCCGCTACAACCGCGATTCCTCGACGGCCGGCCCCCGCCACAGCCGCTACAACATCAATTACAACTGGCGGGGAGAGGACAACGGCGGCTTCAGGGCCTTCTGGCTGTTCGCGCTGCTGTCCATGCTGCTTACCGGGGTGGCCGTGGTGACGCTGCCCGCCATCTTCTTCCCGGCCAACGTGGAGAACATGCGGGCCGCGATAGACGGGGATATCTGGAAAACCGGCGCCATAGGCGCGCTCGCCCTGGTCGCGCTTTTTCCGGGCCTGCTGATGCTGACCGTCTCCATACTGGGCATACCGCTGGTGCCGTTCGCGATGCTGGGCTACGCGGCCGCGGCCGTGCTGGGCCTGAGCGCTTTCAGCGTGATACTGCAGCGGAAATTCTTCGAAGGGATAAAGCGGCCCGGTCCCGCCGGCCTGGCGGGCAGGGCCGCCGCCGGCGCCGGGCTGATAGCGGCCATGCTGTTCGTCGGCAAGCTGGTCCCGTTCGTGGGCGGCCTGCTGGCGCTGATAGGGCTGATGCTGCTGGCTTTCGGCGCCATGGCCGGCCTCGGCGCGGCCTGGCTGACGCGCATGGGCGCCCGCTCCGCCGCTGCCCCCGCCGCCCCGGCGCAGCCTCAGCTGCCTCCGGTACAGCCGCAGTAAGCCCGCCGGCGCAAAAGAGAAAGAGCCTCCCCTGCGGGAGGCTCTTTCTTTGGCAGCTCCGGTCAGAACTTGGAGACCGAGGCGAAGATCCTGAAATCTATGCGGGGGAACACGCAGTTCTTGCGCTCCAGCGCGGCGAGGGCCTGCTCGTCCACCTTCTTCTCGATAACTTCGGAGAGCAGGCGCAGCGCGTTGGCGGAGTGGTCCTCCAGGCGGCCCTTGGCGTAATCGGCGTGCGAGCCGATGTAGAGCAGGAAGGCCCAGTCCGAAGACTGCGACAGCAGCGTCTCGCGGGCGGCCTGGTTGAGCGCGCGCGTGGAGAGGCTGTTGAGGTCCTGGTTGCGATAGCGGTTGGCCGTCTCTATCATCTTGTCGGTGGCGGCGTAGACGGCGGGGTAGATGAAATCGTTGGTTTCGTTGACCCACGGGTCGAAATAGCCGTTCTCCCCCCACGAGGAGATGCCCGGGGAAATTTCCTGAGGCTCCTGACAGGAGTTCAGGTATTCGGTGGGCGTGACGAACTGCAGCGGCAGCCGCTCGGTCCTGATGCGGCGGATGACGGCCTCCAGGAAGGCGGGGCCCTCGAACCACCAGTGGCCGAACAGCTCGGCGTCGTAGCAGCTGACTATCAGCGGCCGGCCGCCGCGGGCGGAGTAAAAATCGTCGGTCTGGCGCTGGCGGCGGTCCAGGAAATCGGAAGCGTGGGCGTCCACGCGGGCCAGGGCCTCGTCGGGGTCGTAATACTGCTTGGCGGACAGGTCCGCGCCGGGGCCGGTGATGCGGTGGTACTTGAGGCCGAGCGGGCGCCGGGCGCCGTCGTTGCCGAGGTAGGGCCTGAGATATTCCAGGTCGCCGTCGTAGCCGTAGTCGCGGTAGAACTCGCGGTAGGCCGGGTCGCCGGGATAGCCGAACTTGGCGCTCCAGACCTCGCGGGAACTGGCGGCGTCCCGGGCGAACAGCCCGAGGCCGTTGGAGGTGCGGTACGGGGAATAGACGCCGTTGGGCGCCTGCTCGCCGGCGGCTTCCACCGCGTGCGATTCCATGAAAGTGTAGTCGAAGCCCGAAAGCTTCAGGTAGGAGTTGAGGCGCGGCTCGTAGGCGCATTCCGGCAGCCAGAAGCCGGCGGCCTTGCGGTTGAACCTGTCCTGGTAATCCTCGGCGGCGACGGCCAGCTGCGCGCGCACGGCCTCGGGGCGGGCCAGCAGCGGCAGCACGGCGTGCGTGGCCGCGGTGGTGATGATCTCTATCTGGCCGGCGTGCTGCAGGGCCTTGAGCGGCGTGATGAGGTCGCCGCTGTACTTGTGCAGCAGCTCGGCGGCCTCGGCGTAAAGGTCGTGGTAGAGCTGCACGACTTTGAGCAGCGCGGGGTCGTCCTTGGCGCGCTCCAACTCCTTCTCCAGCAGTTCCAGACGGGATTCCACGTAGAGCCCGAGTTTGCGCTCCAGCGCCTCGTTCTCCAGCATGGCGCCCAGCGTGGGCGAGATGGAAATGGTGACACCGGGCCTGATGCCCTCGGCGGAGAGGCGCTCGAGCACCGAGATCAGCGGCACGTAGGTCTCCACCACGGCCTCGAAGAACCAGCTCTCCTCGAGGAAAGCCGAGTCCTGCGGGTGGTTCACGTACGGCAGATGCGCGTGAAGCAGGAACATCAGGGAGCCGCGCGAGCTCATGGCTGGGACCTCTTCAAAAATTCCATGCTGGCGTAGGCGCGGTCCGCGGCCATCCCGGCCGGGGCCGGGGCAAAGGCCTGGTTGGACTCCAGCAGCTTCTCCCAGGCGCCGTTGCGCAGCGCGTAAAGGGCGGCCACGCAAGCGCCGCCGCGGCCGGCGGGCAGGTAGGCGCGGCCGGCCTGCCAGGCGGCGCGGTGCGTACCGGCCTGGGAATTGTCGTCGGAGTAGGAGAGCCTGAGCTCTATTTCCGAGGCGAAAGAGGAGGAGCGGAACGCGTCGGCCCGGCCGGCCGAGAACTGCCAGAAAACGAAGAAGGTCCCGGGGTTCTTCGGGAGGAGGACGAGCCTGTCTTCGGCAGGCGGCTGGGCGGAGAGTTCCGGCATAGTTTCCTGTAATAATTTACTAAATTTGACCCCAATTAAGAACTTTTTTTTAACGGCGCTATTTTTATATGATAATAGTGCGGTTGCATGCCGCTCAATTTGCAGGGCCTTAAGGAGCCACCATGAAAGCCATAATGAAGACCTCGCGCGCCCGCGGCGCCAGCTACCGCGACGCGGCAGTACCGGAGATCAACAAGGACGAGCTGCTGATCCGCGTGACGGCCGCCTCCATCAGCCCCGGCGACCTGGCCATCTACAATTCCGCCGGCGTAAGCGCGGCCGCGCCGACGCTGCCGTTCGTCTTCGGCCGCGAGTTCTGCGGCGAGGTGGTGGAGATCGGCTCGCAGGCCAAGGGCTTCGACAAGGGCGACTTCGTCTCGGTGGAATCCCACATCTTCTGCGGCGTCTGCGGCCAGTGCCGCAACGACCAGCGCCACATCTGTCAGAACCTGCGCATCATCGGGCGCGACGTGCCCGGCGGTTTCGCCGAGTACGCCGCCGTGCCGGCCCGCTGCGCCTGGAAGCACACCGACGACTCGCTCAAGGACGTCGGCGCCATCATGGACCCGTTCGGCAGCGCGGTGCACGCCGTGCTCGACGAAGACCTGGTGGGCCGCTCCGTCATCATCTCCGGCTGCTCCCCGCACGGCCTGTTCGCGGCCGGCATCGCCAAGGCCGCCGGCGCCAAACGCGTGATAGCGCTAGACCCTTCCCCCTACCGCCGCAAGCTCGCCCTGAAGATGGGCGCCTCCACGGCCATGGACCCCACGGCGGCCGACTGCCTGGCCAGGCTCGGCAAGCTCTGCCCCGAAGGCGCCGACTCCGTCATAGAGATGAGCGGCGGCGCGAAATCAGTGGCGCTGGGCCTGAAGGCGCTGCGCCCCGGCGGACGTTTCGTGGCTTTCGGCCTGCCGTCGGCGGACCTCAGCCTGGATTACGCCGGCGACATCGTCAAGCGCGGCATCCGCCTGGAAGGCGTGGCCGGCCGGGAGATCTTCCGCAGCTGGTACAAGATGGAGAGCCTGCTCAAGTCCGGCGCCGTCAACCCGCGCCCCGCCGTGACGCACCGCTTCGCCTTCAAGGATTTCAAGAAGGCTTTCGCGCTGATCAATTCCAAGGACAAGAAGTGCGGCAAGATCATACTCACGCCCTGACACCAAGGAGAAATACATGTCTTTCGACACCCTTAAGTTCGCCGACGAAGAAGTAGCCCAGCTCAAGAAGGATAACCGCTTCCTCAAGCCCCGCGTGCTGCAGTCCGCGCAGGCCCCCGTCTCCGTTATCGACGGCAAAGAGGTGGTCAACCTCACCTCCAACAACTACCTGGCGATGGCCGACAACCCCAAGGTAAAGAAAGCCGCGATAGCCGCGATAGAGAAATACGGCATCGGCTCCGCCGCCGTGCGCACGATCATCGGCACGATGTCGCTGCACACCGAGCTCGAGGAGAAGTTCGCCGCGTTCAAGCACTCCGAGGCCTCGATCCTGTTCCAGAGCGGCTTCACCTCCAACGTGGCAGTCTGCCAGTCGCTGATGTCCAGCGAGCAGGACCTGCTGATCTCCGACGAGCTCAACCACGCCTCCATCATCGACGGCGCCCGCCTGGCCAAGTCCCCCCGCAAGATCTACCGCCACAAGGACATCAAGCACCTCACCGAGATCCTTGAGAGCCCCGAGGCCCGCGCCGCCCGCCGCAAGATGGTCGTCACCGACGGCGTATTCTCGATGGACGGCGACGTAGCCAACCTCGACGAGGTCGTGGCGACCGCGCACAAGTACGGCGCTTTCGTGATGGTGGACGACGCCCACGCCAGCGGCGTCATCGGCAAGCAGGGCCGCGGCACGGTGAGCCACTTCAACCTGGACGGCCAGGTGGAGATCCAGATCGGTACGCTGTCCAAGGCCTTCGCGGCCGTCGGCGGCTACGCCGCCACCACGGCTAGCCTGCGCGACTACCTGGGCTCGGTGGCCCGCCCGTTCCTGTTCTCCAGCTCGCAGCCGCCGTCAGTGGCCGCCTCGTGCCTGGCCGTGCTCGACATCCTGCTCACCGAGCCGGACCACCTAAAGCGCCTCTGGGACAACACCAATTTCTTCAAGGAAGAGATGAAGAAGGCCGGCTTCAACACCGGCGAGTCCGTTACGCCCATCACCCCGGTGATGATAGGCGACATGGACAAGGCGCGCGCCCTCTCCGCGAAACTTTTCGAGGAGGGCGTCTTCGCGCTCCCGCTGGGCTTCCCCACGGTGCCCAAGGGCCGTGAGCGCCTGCGCACCATAGTCACCGCGGGCCACACCCTTAAGAACCTGGAGTTCGCGGTGGAGAAGTTCAAGAAAGCCGGCAAAGAGCTAGGCATAATCTAAGGAGAAAAGAATGAAAAAGATACTGACCCTGACCCTGCTGGCCGCGCTGGCCTCGGTTGCCGCCGCGGCGGTGATCCGTTCCAACGGCGAACCGGCCCGCAAGATGTGGGAAGCCCTGAACCTGATGGGCAAGCTGGAGGACATACAGATCCACACGGTGGACGGCGACGCCGACACCATCGCGGTGCGCTCCCTGACCTGCGCCTCCGAGATGTACGACGCTTGCTCCCTGTTCGTTACGGTGGACGGCAAAGAGAAAATGATAGTGCATCTCGACGCCGCCGGCAAGATCATCGACGCCCTCTACGACAACGGCATCTACCCCTCCGAGGACGACCCGAGCCTGTCCCAGTCGGCCAGCCGCGTCTCCTGCACCAGGGCGGCCGGCAAGTACGACTGCGTTATAGAAGAATAACCGGACAGCCGGCATACAAAAAGCCCCGGGCGGAAACCCGGGGCTTTTTTATTCGCCGCGCGCAGGCTATTGCGTCAGGAACAGGTCCTTAGTGACAGTGTAGCGCCCGGACAGCCAGTCCACGATCTCCCGCGCGGCCTTGCCGGTGTCGTTCTCGCGCGCCTCGAGGAAGTAGGTGTAATCCTCCCTCAGGGCGACCGTCTCCGCCTGGGTCAGCGCGTCGAGGCCTTTGTCCATAAAGACGGGCAGGTCGCGCTCCAGCAGCTCCGCCATCTCCTTGCAGGTCACCGCGTCGGCGGCCCGGCGGAAAGCCTTGGCCGGGTCGTAGGCGGCGCCCTTGTCGAAGGCCGCTTTGAGCGTGAGCAGGACGATCTTGGACAGCGTGGACTGGTTCATCGGATTTACGGCGTGGCCGCTGACCAGGTCGCGCATCGCGGCCGGGCGGCCGGTGGAGGGACGCAGGTGCAGGAACTTGCACATGCGCGGCCCGTCGTTGACCGGATAGTTGTCCCAGATGAACGGCTTGCGGCCGAGCCGGCCGGCCACCTCGGTCAGGTGCTCTGGCGTGTAAGATTTGGAGCACACCTCCTCGCCGGTCCAGAACACGCTGACCTTCTGGTCCAGCTCCGCGCCGAGCTTCTGCAGGTACCCCTCGGGCATCTTGCCGAAGAGCTTCTCGAGCACCGGATCGGTTGAATAATACGTGGGGCAGAAGACCAGCTGCTTGGCGGCCGAGCGCACCGCTATCCAGTTCATGATCTCCACCTGGCGCTCGGCGAGGTTGGGCAGGTCTCCCTTCATGTCGTCCATCAGGATGCACAGCTTATTCACGCCCAGCCGGTTGAACACGTCGAGCTTGGCCTGCAGCAGCCGCTTGGCTTCCAGGTCGAAAGGCCCGAGGTAGATCTCGTACGGGCTGAACCCCACGCCGAAGTCCAGGCCGATGTTGTGGCACTGCACGGACAGCTTGGCCAGCTTCTCCTCGTGCACTTTCGGGAAAGGCTCGCGCCATTTCTTGCGCAGGTAGGCGTCGCCCTTGGGCGCGTAGATGTAGAAGGAAAAGCCGTTCTTGCGCAGGAAGGAGACCCAGTCGGCCCGCTCGCCCCAGCTCCACGGCTCGCCGTAAAAACCCTCGATGATCCCCAGGTTAGAGGGCATAGGCTAGATCTTCCCCGCTATAATGGCGCTGAGGCGCGCTTCCGCTTTTTTAGACATCGGATCCTCCGGATAAAGTTCCATCACCTTCTGGTAGTAGACCCTGGCCCTGTCGCCGTCCTTGGCCTTGAAGAAGATCTCTCCCGCCGCGTACAGCGCTTTCGGGGCCTGCGCGGTCTTCTGGTACTCCGCGGCTATGCGTTCGTAAACCCCCACCTCGCCGGCGGAGTCCTTCAGGTCTTTGCGGTAGATCTCGGCGGCCGGCAGCAGCGCCTCGTCGATCACCGCGGCATCCTTGTACTTGTCGGCCAGCCTGCCCAGCACCGCTATCGCCTCCTGCGGCTTCTTCAGGTCCTCGCGCAGCACGCGGGCCGCGGCGCGGTAGGCCTGGTAGGCCTCGGGCTTGTCGGGGTAAAGCTCTATGACCTTCTCGTCGATCTCCACGGCCAGCGCGTATTTCTTCTGGCGCTCGGCCAGGGCGGGAAGGCGGCCGTAGGCGGCCCAGGCCTCATCGGTGCCGGGGAAGGAGGCGGCGATGTCCTGGTAAGCGGCGATGGCGCTGTCATGCTCCTTCAGGTTGTCGGCCAGCACGTTGGCCAGCGCCAGTTTGGCTTTGGCCAGCAGCGGGCTGGCCGGGTGCAGGGCTATCGCCTTCTCGTAGGCCAGGCGGGCCGCGGTGTATTCGCCGTTAAGACGGTACAGGTCGGCCAGCGACAGGCGCACGGCGTCGTTCCTGGCGTACCCCGGGAACCGGGCGAAGAAAGAACGGAACTCGTCCGCGAGCGCCTCGTAATATTCCTCGCCGGCCTCGGCCGCCAGCTTCTCCAGCATCATCGAAATGTTCAGCTCGGGCGCGTTCACCTCGGGCTGTTCGGCCGCGTCGGCCAGCACGGGCCTGAGCTTCTTGTCGGCCTTCTTGGCCGCTATCTCGTTAAAAAGGCGGCGGGCCCGCTCCGAGGAATCGGCTTCGGGGTAGGCCTGCAGGTGTTTGAGCAGGCTTACGAGGGCGGATCTGTGGTCGCCCAGTTTATACTGCAGCCCGGCCTTGAGCAGAAGCGCCTCCGCCGCGGCGGCGTGTTCCGGGTTCGCGGCCAGCCAGTCCTCCAGGTGAGGCAACAGGAGCTTCAACGCGTCCTCGTCGGTGGCGGCGGCGCGCGAACTGAGGAACTCCCATTCGTACTTTTTAAGAGCTTCGGCCGGGGAGAGCGTAGGCTGTATCACGGCAGGGGCCGCGGCGGGCCGGGCTGCCGGCGCGGCGGCGGGCTGCTCCGCGGCGGGCTGTTCCTCACCGGGCAGCTGGAGCTCGGCGGCCTCCTCCGGGTCGATGTACTGCTGCGCGGCGAGCGGCGCGCAACCCAGCGCGGCCGTCCATGACAACGCTAAAACAACGGCGAGTATCCTCATTTCATTTCTCCTGATGTTGGCTTGCCCCCCGGCAGTTAAGACCGAAAAAGCGGCGGCAGGCCGCTTCAATTGCGCACAACCTTGACGCCGTTGTAGTCCAGCCAGTCCAGCGACAGCGGGCTGAGTATGGCGTTGACGGGTACCGCGACGCTGCTGGAGCCCGGTTTATAGAGACGGCGCAGTTCCCAGTCGCTTATGAAAGTTTTCTTTACGGGCGCGGGCTTTTTACCCGCGGGCGCGGCGCCGCCCCGGTCCGCCCGGGACAGGTGCTCGTAGATGAGATCTTCCACCGCGCCTTTGGTCAGCATGGGTCTGTCCCGGCGGCCCCAGGGGCGCGCCGGGTCTTAAGCGGGCGCGCTTAAGAAACCTTTACCGAGATCTTGGCGAGGTACTTGTCCAGGTCGTCGGCGGGGCGCGGTATCACGTGCATCCCGACCAGCTCCCCGGCCTTCTGCGCGGCGGCGGCTCCGGCTTCCACGGCGGCGCGCACGGCGCCGACTTCGCCCACGCACAGCGTGGTCACGTAGCCGGAACCTATCTTCTCGTAGCCGATCAGGCGCACCTTGGCGGCCTTGCTCATGGCGTCAGAGGCCTCTATCATGCCTATGAAACCCTTGGTCTCTATCATTCCCAGCGCTTCTTTCGGTTCGGACATAATCGCTCCTTGTTACCGCAAATTAATACTGGCCCTTGGCGGCTTCGCCGCCGGAAACTATGGCTATGCTGGCGCTGGTGCCGAGGCGCGTGGCGCCGGCCTTCACCATCGCCGCGGCCACCTCGGCGTTCTTGATGCCGCCGGAGGCCTTCACGCCCATCTCGGGGCCGACGGTTTCGCGCATCAGCGCTATGTCCTCGGGGGTGGCGCCGCCGGAGCCGAAACCGGTGGAGGTCTTTACGAAGTCGGCCTGGGCCTGCTTGCTCATCTTGCAGGCGCGGATCTTCTCGTCCTTGGTCAGGTACGAGGTCTCGAGGATCACCTTAAGGCATTTGCCGCGGGTGGCCTCGCGCACGGCCTTGATATCGTCGAGCACCAGCTGGTCGTTGCCGCTCTTGAGCGCGCCGATATTGATGACCATGTCTATCTCGTCGGCGCCGTTGGCCATGGCGTCGCGGGCTTCGATGGCCTTAACCGTGGGGGTCGTGGAGCCCAGCGGGAAGCCGATGACGGTGCAGACCATCACGGAGGAGCCGCGCAGCAGGCGGCTGGCCAGCGCGACGTAGCCGGGGTTCACGCAGACCGAGGCGAAGCGGTACTTGCGGGCCTCTTCGCAGAGCTTGCCGATCTCTTCCTGCGTGGCGTTGGCCTTGAGCAGGGTATGGTCGATCATGCCGGCGATAGAGGAGCTCTTCTCGTTGGGGTTGCAGAAGCTGACGCGGTCGGCGCTGGCCTTGATCTGCTGCGGCGTATATTTATTGAGCGGGTTGCAGCTCTGGCACGAGGAGGAACAGGTGTTCTCTTCCAGGCGGCAATCGCCCTGCCCGGAGCAGGCCTTCTTTTCCGGGGAGCCCTCCCGGTTCACGAGCGGGTGCTGAAAGACTTTCCCCGCCGACCCGATGCTGACGGAATCGCCCAGGCTCTGCCTGGGGGCGCTCTGGCCGCCGGCCTTCATTATCCTGGCCACCTCGGCCGCTATCTTCTTTATATCTTCGTCGTTCATAATTTTAGTCCTTCCCGGTAATGTGCACTTTGTCCACGATGCCGGCTATCACGGTGCGCACCGGCGCTTTAGAATTCTTCAGGATCTTCCTGGCGGAGCCGCCCTCGTCGACTATCAGCACGGTGTCGCCGACGCCGGCGCCCTGGCCGTCTATGGCCAGCTGCGCCTCGCCGGCGGGCTTGCCGTCGGCGCCCAGCGGCTTGACCAGCAGCATCGTGGCCCCCTTGAGCCCCGGGTGCTTGCGTGTCGCCCAGACGTTCCCTATTACTTTAGCTACGAACATAAAAATTTATCCCAGCTTCTTGCCGTCTATGATGCCCACTATCGCGGCGTCCACCGGCGGCGGCGCGGCCTTGGCGGCCGTCTCGCCCTCCCAGCCCTCGAAGGCCACTATGGCCTCGCGCGAGGCCACGAAAAATACGGTCTCCCCCGCCCCGGCCCCTACGGTATCGCCGGCCACCAGCGGGTCCCCGGCGGGCTTGTCGGTCTCCCAGTCCAGCGGCTGGATCAGAAGCAGCGTCTTCGACTCCATGCCGCAGCACTGGCGCGAGCAGAAGACCCTTCCTATGACCTTGGCCTGTTTCATCGTGCCTCAGCAGCAGCGCTGCTCTATCGCGGTGATCTTGTCCAGGCGCTTCTGGTACTTGCCGCCCTCGAAAGGGGTGTTGAGCCAGACCTTGATCATTTCCTCGAGCGCCAGCTCGCCGTGCGTCTTGCCGCCCAGGCAGAGCACGTTGCAGTCCTCGTGCGCCGCGGCGAAGCGGGCCGAGATGGTGTCGTAGGCGGCCACGGCGCGGATGCCGGGCACCTTGTTGGCCGCCAGCGGCATGGCCCCGTTGAAGCCGTCCACCAGCACGGCCTTGTCGAATTCCTTCCTGCGCACGGCCTCGCTGACCAGCAGCGCTATGTCCGGAAAATCCACCGGCTCGGTGGAATAGCAGCCGAAGTCGGTGACGTCGTGGCCGAGCTTCTGCAGGAACTTCTTGAGCCGCTCTTTAGCGTCGAAACCAGCGTGATCTGCGCCTATTACTATTCTCATATAAATCCCCCGGTTATATCGCCGCGCCGATATGCTCGTGCGCGTTGGGTATCACAATGCGGCTTACCACCGCGTCCTCGCCGATGGCCTTGACCCCGGCGGCGACTGCCGTGCGCACGGCTCCCGGCTCGCCGACCACGGTAAAGTAACCCTTGCCGCCTATGCCTTTGCCGGTGTTCACTTCGGCCACGTGCACGAAGGCGGCCTTGGCGGCCGCGTCGGCGGCGAACAGCGCCGGCAGGGCCTCCTTGGTCTCCACTATGCCCACGGCCTCTATCTTCGCGGCCTTGACCTTCTTATTGAGGGCGGCCAGCGCTCCTGCGTGGATGTTGCGGATGATGTGGCGGGCTATGGCCGTGTTGCCGGCTGTCTCCGCGCCTTTGGCCAGCGAGGATTCCACCTCGCCGACGGGGCCGGAGATCACGATGATGTATTTCCCCTTGGAGATAGCCTGGTGCACCTCCGGCTTCACGCCGGCGGCCTTGCACATGGCGTCCAGGGTCTCGATGCCTTTGGCTATCGAGGAGAGTTCGATCAAACCCACGGCTATATTGGCCTGCATATAAGCTCCTTAAGCAATTCTCAGATCGCCGACTACGCTGCACTGCAGCGGGCGCACGAAATGGCTGGTCTTGGTGATACCGTCTCCCGTAGGGGTGCCGATGGACATCGAGGCGTAGCCCTCGCCGAGGCCCAGCCCGTGCAGCGTGCAGCCGTTCTTGACGAAGATGGAGCAGGCCATGCGGCGGCCCATCTTGGTCATGTTCCTGATATTGGTCGAATACATCCCGGCCGAGTGGTGGTTATTCCCCTCGGCGCGGCGGGCCAGCTCTATGGCGGCGTCCACGTCGCGGGCCACGGTCACGGGCAGCACCGGCATCAGCTGCTCGGCGTGGACCAGCGGGTGGTCGTTGGGCACCTCGGCCCACAGCACGCGGATGTCGTCGGAGAGGCTCAGACCTATGGCCTTGGCTATCACCGACGGGTTCTTGCCTATAAAGTCCCGGTTGATCTTGGGCTCGGGACCGGGTTCCAGGATAATGAGCTTGGAGAGCGCGTCCATCTGAGAGCCGGACAGTTCGCAGGCGCGGGGGTCCGAGCGCATGGCTTCCAGGAAACGGGCGCGCGCGGCCTCGGTCACGATGACCTCTTTCTCGGCGATGCACAGCACGTTGTTGTCGAAGCCGCAGCCGTAAATGATCTCCCGGGCGCAGTCCGGGAACACCGCGGTCTCGTCCACCACTATAGGCGGGTTGCCGGGGCCGGCGGCGATGGTCTTGCAGGGCTTGCCGGAGGTCATGGCCACTTTAACGATGGCCGGGCCGCCGGTGACGATGTTCATGTGGGTGTTCGGATGGGACAGCAGCTGCTTGGTCGCTTCCTGCGTGGGCTTGGCTATCGTGCTCACCAGGTTGGCCGGCCCGCCGGCGGCGACTATCGCGGAATTGAGGACGCGCACGGCGTCGGCCACGCAGCCCTTGGCGGCGGGATGCGGCGAGAATACGACGGCATTGCCGGCGGAAAGTATCCCGATGGCGTTGCTGATGATCGTAGCTACGGCGTTAGTCGACGGCGTAATGGCCGCCACCACGCCGAAAGGGGCGTATTCCACCAGGGTAAGCCCCTTGTCGCCGGTATAGGACACGGCGCGCAGGTCTTCCACGCCCGGGGTCCCGTCGATGCAGACCATGTTCTTGAGGACCTTGTCCTCCACGCGGCCCATGCCGGTCTCGGCCACGGCCAGCTCGGCCCAGCGGCGGGCGTTCTGGCGCGACACCTCGCGCATGGCGGCGATGATCTTTTCGCGCGCCACCAGGCCCAGGTCCTGGAAGCCGGGCTGCGCGGCGTTGGCGGCGCCTACCGCCTGGTCCACGGTGTCGAACACCGGCCCGCCGGCGGCGGAGACGGGCGCGTCCGGGGCCGCGCCCAGGTTGCGCACCACCTCGGCCACTATCTTCTTCAGGTCTTCTTCGCTCAGGGGCATATCAGTCCTGGAATTTGTCGGAAGATTTCTTGAAGACTATCTTGCCGTCCTTCTCTATCGTGTCGACGATCGCGAAGACGGTGCAGTCGACCGGGGTGTTCTCGGTCTTGCTGGTCTGGCGGGCGCTCGAGCCCTGCACCAGCAGCACCAGCTCGCCGGTGCCGGCGCCCACGGCGTCTATGCCGACGAGCGTATTGCCGCGCGGCTTGTCGTCGAGGCCCACCGGCTGCACCATCAGCAGCTTGGTGCCGACGAGCTTGTCGTCCTTGCGGGTGCAGACCACGTTGCCCACTACTCGTGCGAATAGCATGATTCCTCCGTCAGGGAAAAGGGCGCGGGGGGCCGGAAGCCCCCTGCGCCGCGCGGATCCGGTTTACTTCTTCTTCGCGTCGCTGATCGGCAGCTTGCCTTCCAGGTCGCCGTGGGGCTGCGGGATCACGTGCACGCTCACCAGCTCGCCCACTTTCTGGGCGGCGGCGGCGCCGGCGTCGCAGGCGGCGCGGCAGGCGGCCACTTCGCCGCGGAAAAGGATGGTCACGAGGCCGGAACCGATCTTCTCGTAGCCGACGATCTTAACGTTGGCGGCCTTCACCGAGGCGTCGGCGGCTTCCACGCAGGCCACGAGGCCCTTGGTCTCTATCATTCCGAGTGCTTCCATTTTATCCTCCAGTCAACCTAAACTAAATTACCGAAAATCAGACTATGAACGCGGGGTCGCCGTTCCTGAGGCCGGCGGCGTTGGCCTCTTCCACGTCGAGGTGCAGCTCCAGCGAGTAGGCGTCGGAGACGCGGCACAGCACCCGCTCGAAGATGGTCTCCCGCTCCGTGCCGCGGCCGCAAAGCACGCGCACTTCCTGGCCGTCCTTAACTTTATACGTCGCGCCTTCCTTCACGTTGAAATGTATGTGGCGCTTGGACAGGATCAGGCCCTGCCTGATCGTTACGGACCCCTTGGGCCCGACGAGCCGGATGCCGGGCGTATTCTCCAGCTTGCCGGAGTCGCGTATCGGGGGCTCCACGCCCAGGCGCCGCGCGTCGCCCAGGGAGACTTCCACCTGGCTGTACTTGCGGTACGGGCCTATCATCCGGACGTCCTTGAGGGCGCCCTTGGGCCCCTCCACCGTCACCCGCTCGTTGCAGGCGTACTGGCCAGGCTGCTTTACCGGCTTGAGCCGCGTGTCGTCGCAGTCCGCGCCGAAGAGGGTCTTGAAATCTTCCTTGGTGAGATGGACGTGCCGGTTGGAAATACCCACGGGGACGGGCAGGGCGGAACGCTCCTGCCGGAGTTTCAGGTCCTCGAGTATCTCTTTCAGCAGCCGCTCGTCCATTTTACCTGCTCAGCACGGTCTGGAAATGTATCACGCGCAGGAACTTGTCGGCCTTGAGGCTCTCGCCGCCCACCAGCGCGCCGTCGATGTCGGGCTGGGCCATCAGTTCGTCCACGTTGTCGGCCTTCACGGAGCCGCCGTAGAGCACGCGCACGGCCTCGGCGTAGTCCTTGCCGTAGATGCGCTCCATCTGCTTGCGTACGAAAACATGGGCGTCCTGCGCCTGGTCCGGGGTGGCGGTCTTGCCGGTGCCGATGGCCCAGACGGGCTCGTAGGCGATGACCACCTTGGCGGACTCGGCGGCGGTGATGCCGGCGAAGGCGCCGGTCAGCTGGGTCTCGAGCACGCGGTAGGTGCGCTGGCTCTCGCGCTCCTCCAGCGTCTCGCCGATGCAGAGCACGGGGACGATATTGGCCTTTATGGCGGCTTTCATCTTCTTGTTGATGACCTCGTCGGTCTCGAGGAAGATCTTGCGGCGCTCGCTGTGTCCGATGATGGCGTGCGTGCAGCCCGCGTCTATGATCTGGGCCGGGGAAACCGCGCCGGTGAAGGCGCCCTTTTCTTCCCAGGCCACGTCCTGGGAGGCGAGCAGTATTTTGGAGCCGGCGATGGCGGCCTTGACGGCGTGCAGGTTGGTGAAAGTGGGGGCGAGCAGTACTTCGTGCTTCAGGTCCGGGTCCAGGCCTTTGCGCATGGCGGCGGCCAGGTCGGCGGCCTCCTTGGAAGTAAGGTGCATTTTCCAGTTGCCGGCTATCATCGGGGTTCTTTTAGTAGGTATCATCTATATCAACATGCACAGAGCATGCCTCCTGTATATATACTGCGGTCGTCGTGTTCTTTATCTACTTTCCGCCAAGGGACTTTATCAGCCGCTGTGCGTCTTCGGTGATTATTTTTAAGGCTTCGTCACTGACAAAGCGTTTGCACTTCTTTTTATCCTTTTGCCAGTCGTCGCGGTCCCACTCCCGCCAGAAGTCTTTGAAATCGGCGTCTTTACCGTGCTCTTTGCGGAAGGCGGCCCATTCGCGTTCTTCATCGCAGTCGGCGGGGTTGTCGCACTTCCGGTTGGAGAGTTCCAGGCGTTTAACGAAAAGTTTCAGTACGTTGGCGGCTGGTTCGCAGTTGGCCTTTTTGGCCTTGCGCTTGTCGCACACGCCAGCCAGTTTCCCGGCCAGGTCGATGTTTTTGGTCAGGCTTCTGACGAATTTATCGTCACCTAGCTGGTTGAGTTGCCGGGCGACAACGACATCGTTGCGCAGGACATCAAAAGTGACGGTCTTGGTTATGACCGGCGCGGGAATTCCTGGAGTAGGGTCTACAAGAACAGAGTATTGCTGCGTTGTACCGGAGGTTATGTAGGCATCATATAGAGCAGAAGACCACGCAGCCTCACCATTGAGGTTGTCAAGATACATCGTGACGGAATATTTACAATCGGCGAAAGCTATAAACTGTATTGTGTAGGTGTCTTTTGCCACCGGCGGAAAAAAGTCTACAGAGGCTGATTCTGGGTCATGAGGGACAACAGATGGGTCAAGGCTAGAGGCCTGATTCACTCCATACGCTGTATTCGGAATTTCACGATATGAGTTTACGCCCAGGTCTCCCTCTGGAAATGTAAAAGTCGATTTAAACCCTGTTTTTCTACCAAGCGTATCCGTTACAATAAAATGAACTTTTGTATGCCTGTCGTTAACGGGCTGGTTATCACTACCCGCGCTAACATAAAAATGACTATGGTCGTTATGAGTTTTAATATAATTTATACGATCCATCACTTCTTGCTTTAAATCACCGGCATACAAATTCATGGTTGCGAACATTAACAGAGCTATTATTTTCATAAGATTGCCTGCTTTTAGTACGAAGAGAAGATTCTTAATCCTCTGAACGCTCTTTGCTGGGGAAGGAGTTTGTCGGGATTATATAATTCCTCACGCCCTCCGGCCGGATCTGCGACAATGAAGTTTTCCCCGCATTTACCTATTACCAAAAGGAAGTGATCTCTAACACGGAAGATTACCGGTATTCCAGAACGAATCAGACCATCCGCTGTCTCAAGCAAGCCTGCCCTATCATATTCTCCGATATCATATCGATCGACAAAAGATACGCGGTCACTTGTATATCTCCCTATGGCATAGAAATTCACATCACTATCCACACTATAGCCTCGAGAGTCAGGCAATCCAAGCAGATATGTGTTTAGGTCCTTGGGATTTGTCCTAGGTATACCTGAATAAATGTTTGCATTGTAATAATTAATCAGTGTAGCCAACGACGTTAAACCGCAGCCTAAATAACCGATTGTCCCATGCTGCTCGGCCGGGGTATGCCGGGCATACGTATGTGTGCTCCACGCCGGCACTCCGCTCTGCGAGAAATGGTCGTTGGGCAGCTTGCCGCAGCAGGTGAAAGTGACAGTATTGGAAGACGGCTCGCAGCTATCGCAGGTGGCGGTTACGCCGTATTCGGCCGGGATATCGCCGAGTTTAAGTAGCACTTCGGCCCGGCCCTGCGGGTTTGTGGCTTCACTGGACTTGGATAGAAAGAACCCCGCTGCGCCTGCTGGGTACGTGGAGATCGTAAAATCCACGCTTATTTCCCGCGCCGGGGTCGTGCTCCCGAAGATGTTCACCAAGCCAGTAAGCGGCGTGCTCCATGCGTTTACATTGGCTATCGTCGGCATAGCCGTCATGGTGGAACTGGAAATCCCATACTTATCTTTGGGCACGGCAACGGTTATCCCTTTGGGCGAGTTCGACAGCCCGCTGATATTCCCGGCCTCGTCGGCCGTCTTTATGGCGAAGAAATATGTCGTGCCGGGCATGAGACCTATTATAGTGAATGTTTCGGCGGCGCCGGCGGCTTGCGGGGCGGGCAGGCCGGCGGCCGGCGTGGCGGCGTTGAATGCTTCGTCGGCGGTTATGGCCCCGGCCGTAGTGTAGCGCAGGTCGTAGGCGGCGGCTGTTCCGTCATTGCTGTCGTCGCCGGGCGCGGTCCAGGAAAGGGTTATTGAATCACTCGAGACGACCGTAACCGCCAGGTCCGAAACCGCCGCGGGGGCAACGCCGTCGCCGCCATAGCGGGCAACAAAAAGCTCGTCGTCGCCGACAGGGTCCATCAGCGAACCGAACGTGTACAGCCGGCCCTGCGCGTCCGCCAGGATATCGTCCGTCTCGCCCGAGAAGAGCTCCGGCAGGCTCCACAGCACG